>ULYO01062080.1_pt1 | contig 29756 bp, 20 predicted proteins | sample 1962281 | NCBI WGS metagenome assembly ULYO01 (sample SAMEA4835866, study PRJEB28245) | human gut metagenome | biome: gut microbiome; material: fecal sample | place: Denmark | collected 2008 | reverse complement strand
TTTTTTGTTCCCTCAACTCCCGAAACAGCAAAAACGGGAACTGAGAAAACAGACCGTCGAAATGTAAAAAACAGAGTATTTACTCAAAAATCTGTAAACGTTTACGTAATTTTTTACCCCCAATATACCTATATTCTCATATTTTTTATATACTTTTGCAACAAGAAAACCAAGACTTAGCTATTGCTACGCATCTAGGTTGCCCCATCGGAGCCTTCGGGTTCCAAGCGGAACATCCCTTCAGCAAGCATTTGCTCAGAACTGGAATTCTACTTAAAAACATTAAATAAAAAACATTAGAATATTAGTAATTTAGAATAAGTTTTATCTAAACCTAAAGTGTATGTCTGGTAATTTTAGAAAAAAGAAAATTGCTTTGGCAGGCGCACTGATGTTCGTAGTAACAAGTGTATCTGCACAAACAGTAAAAGGCGTTGTTACTGACAATACGGGCGAGCCAATCATCGGCGCATCTGTCATGGAGGTAGGTGTAGCTGGCAATGGTGGCGTGACCGACATTGACGGTAACTTCACAGTAAACTTAAAAGGCAAAAGCAAGAAACTGAAGATTTCATACATTGGTATGAAAGCTAAGGAAGTAAGCGTTGCAGGTAAAGAATCAATCGATGTAAAACTTGAGGATGACAACACCACCCTCAATGATGTCGTAGTAATCGGTTATGGTACTGTTAGAAAGAAAGACCTCACAGGTTCTGTATCTTCTATCAGCGACAAGCAGATTGCCAACATTCCTGTATCTAACGTAAGCGAGGCGATGACCGGTAAGATGGCGGGTGTAAATATCACCACCACCGAAGGTTCACCAGATGCTGACGTGAAGATTCGTGTGCGTGGTGGTGGTTCTCTTTCACAGGACAACTCTCCTCTCTACATCGTTGACGGTTTCCCTGTAAGCTCTATCAGCGACATCGCTCCTAGCGAAATCCAGAGCATCGACGTATTGAAGGATGCTTCCTCTACAGCTATCTATGGTGCCCGTGGTGCCAATGGTGTTATCATCGTAACAACCAAGAGCGGTTCTGAGGGCAAGACTCAGGTGAACTTCAATGCTTCTTATGGTTGGAAGAAAGTATCTAAGTTGGTGAAGACTATGTCTCCATACGACTATGCATACTATCAGTATGAGTTGGGTAGCACTGACTATGGTAACTACAACGATCTCGATATCTGGAAGTCTATCGAAGGACGTGACTATCAAGATGAGGTGTTCGGCCGTACAGGTAACCAGAAACAGTATAACGTGAACGTAAGCGGTGGTACCAAGGACCTGAAATACAACATCGGTTTCTCTCACAACGACGAGAAGAGCATCATGCAGGGTTCTGGCTACGCCAAGAACAATGTAAACGCCAAGATTAATGCCAACCTGAACAAGTGGTTGTCTCTCGACTTCAATGGACGTATGGCATTCACCAAGCTGGATGGCTTGAATGGTGGTGCAGATACCAACGAGTCGAGTGCAGCAAACTCAGTTGTTGCCAACACCGTAAGATGGAACCCGGTAGAGCCTCTCTCTGGTACATCAGACGATGATGAGGAGAACAGCACATCTACACGCCGTAACCCAACAGAGCGTATCACCGATACCTATAAGTATCAGGAGCGTTTCCAGCAAAACTACAACGTTGGCTTAAACTGGAAGCCATTTAAAAATATCACATTCCGTTCTGAATTCGGCTATGGCTGGAAGTACAACAATACCGAACAGGTTTGGGGTTCTAATGCAACTACTAACTCTAAGTATGGTTACAACGGTCAGCCACAGGCACAGTTCGTACGCTTGGAGAACAAGAACTGGCGTAACGCAAATACATTGACTTACGACAACAAGAAGCTTTTCCATGGTCGTGACCACATCAATGTATTGGTAGGTCAGGAGTGGAGCAGCAGTCAGGACGTAACCCGCACCAACACTTCTGTAGCCTTCCCTACTTCATTCACATTGAACGAGGTATTGGCAAACACAGCAGCAGGTACAGCACTTCCAAACGAAGGTAATATCAAGGCAGAGGAGAACATTCTCTCTTACTTCGGCCGTATCAACTATACACTCAACGACAAGTATCTGGCTACCATTACCGTTCGTGCCGATGGTTCCAGTAAGTTTGGCAAGGACAACCGTTGGGGTATCTTCCCATCAGCAGCCTTGGCTTGGCGTATGTCTGACGAGGAGTTCCTGAAGGGTGCTTCCAGCTGGCTTTCTAACTTGAAGGCCCGTCTGAGCTTCGGTACAGCAGGTAACAACCGTATCAACTCTGGTTTGTTGACTACCACCTACTCTATGGCAGACAACACATCAAAGGCTCCATTCTTCGATGAGAACAGAGCTTCGATGCTTGAGCATGGTAAATTTCTCTATAATCCAGACTTGAAGTGGGAAACCACAGTGACCCGTAACTTCGGTATCGACTACGGTTTCTTCAACGGTCGCATCAGCGGTACATTGGACTTCTACTGGAATACCACCAAGGACCTCTTGATGCAAAGTATCGTTCCTGCCAACACAGGTTACTCTTACCAGTTCCAGAACTTCGGTAAGACCTCTAACAAGGGTGTTGAGTTGGCACTCAATGCAGTAATCGTAGACAAGAAGAACTTCGGCTTGAACTTCAACTTCAACGTATCTTATAACAAGAACAAGATTGATGAGTTGAACATGGAGAACCCATGGCAGAGTTCTAACTGGAGTGGTTCTACCATCGCCAAGTATGAAGACTTCCGCGTAGAGCAAGGCGGTCGCCTCGGTGAGCTTTGGGGCTACAAGAGCAATGGTTTCTACACCGTGTATGATGCAGCAACAGGCAAGGGTGACTTGGTATTGAAAGCCAACGGCACTTGGGCACTGGCAGAAGGCGTAAAGGACAACAGCTACAAGCTCTTCGGCGGTAACCTCTATCCAGGCGTTGCCAAGGTAGAAGTTGATGAGAATGGTGATGCAGTGAAGCAGCGTCTGGGCAACACCGTACCTACCACAACAGGTGGTTTCGGCTTTGACGGTCACGTTGGTAACCTCGACTTCAACCTGTTCTTCAACTACTCATTGGGCAATAAGCTTGTGAACGGTACCAAGCTTGCCAACTCATTCTACGCTGGTTCAGCCAAGAACTATAACCTTGTAGATGATTTCAACGTAGGCAACCGCTATACTTGGATTGACCCAGCCAACGGAAACAACATCGGCCGCCCATCAGCTAGCCTCATCACAGAATATGGTGGTGTAGAAAAGGTGATGAACCGCTTGAACGAGATCAATGCCAACGCCAATATCTACAATCCAGCAGGCGTATCAACCATGCAGCTCATCAGCTATGCTGTAGAAGATGCATCATTCCTGCGTCTGCAGAACGTAACAGTGGGTTACACCTTGCCAAAGAAGTGGGTAAACAAGTGCTATATGCAGAACGTACGCATCTACTTCACAGGTTACAACCTGCTTTGCTTCACCAACTACTCAGGCTACGATCCAGAGGTTGATACAAGTTCCAAGAAGAACCCAATGACCCCAGGTATCGATTATGCAGCTTATCCAAAGAGCCGCACCTTCGTAGGTGGTATTAACGTTACATTCTAAAACTTTATAAGATAATAACAATGAACAAGATATTATATGCATTTGCATTGGCAGGCGTATTAGGATTGTCTTCATGCTCCGACTTCCTGGATCAGACCTCTCCATCAGAGATGACTGCTGAGAATACCTACGCCTCACCTTATTATACCAATCTTCGCGTCAATAAGCTCTATGGCGGAATGGCTCAGGACCGTACCTACGCACAGGACCTGTCTATTGTATGGAACCTGAACAGCGACTGCGAATTGATTGACGGTCTTGGCAGCAATGCTACCAACACCTCAAGTGAACGTGGTAACATGAACTATAACATGGACCCGGGATGGAGCAAGATTAGCGGCGTATGGGATGCTGAGTATGGTATCATCGAGGATGCCAACCAGATTATCGAGGGTATCCGCAGCAGCGCAACTCTCACTGCCGGTGGTGCTAACCAGAAGTCTATGGAACGTAGCCTCGGCGAGGCACTCACCATCCGCGCCATGGTTTACTTTGACCTGGTTCGTATTTTCGGTGATATTCCTTTCAAGGTTGAAGCATCAAAGTCTGACTTGAGCAACGCTTACCTGGAGAAGACCGACCGCGACGTGATTATGGATTCCCTGATGAACGACCTGGATGAGGCTATCGAATACTTGCCATGGGCAGACCAGGCAACAGGCTATACCACAGAGCGCACAACCAAGGGTTATGCTCACGCTCTCCTGGCACAGATTGCCATGACACGCGCCGGCTACGCCATCCGTGAGAAGTCAAAGGACGGATATGAGACAGCATCTTACAGCGATGCTACTTATCCAACACAGCGCCCTGGTGCAGCAGACCGCAAGGCTCTCTACGAGCGTGCCCTGAAACACTGGTCAGCTATCATCAACGACAACACTCACAATCTCAACCCATCTTTCGAGAACGAGTGGTACTTGATTAACCAGCTCTCTCTCGACAAGACTTACCACGAGAACCTCTTCGAGATTCCTTTCGGTGAGAACGTAACAGGAGAGTTGGGTTACACTGTAGGTGTCCGCCTGAATGGTGTTACAACAGAATATGGCTATGGCAACTCATCTGGTAAGATGAAGGTTACTGCACCTCTGCTCTATTCTTACGACAAGAAGGATACACGCCGTGACATCACTTGCGCCAACTTCGAAATCAAGCAGGACGGCAGCAACACTGTTGAGAACATGCTGAAGAATGCTCCTTTCGGTATATATGTAGGTAAGTGGGATGCCCGCAAGATGAACAATACTTGGTTGAAGAACAACCTTAAGGCAACAGCTAAGCACACTACAGGTATCAATCCAGTGAAGATGCGCTACGCTCAGGTATTGCTCTACTATGCTGAGTGCATGAACGAGTTGGCAGGCAACCCTGATGCCAACTACGAAGGTTCAGCAAACGGCATGACAGCCCGCCAGGCTTTGGAAGCAGTACATACCCGTGCCTTTAACCAGGCTGACAAGAATGAAGCTAAGGCATACGTCAACAACATTGCTTCTGACAAGGACGCATTCTTCAATGCTCTCGTTCAGGAGAACATGTGGGAGTTTGCAGGTGAAGGTATCCGCAAGTACGACCTGATTCGTTGGAACCTCCTCGCAGAAAAGATCAATGAGTTCAAGCAGACTTACCTGGCTGAACTTGCAGACGGTACTTACCAGAAGACCATCTACTTCAACTACCTGGATGAGAAGAAAACCAAGATTGACTTCTCTAGCGTAACATGGTATGGTATTCCTGACGGAAAGACATCTGCTGACTACGATGGCAGTATCGACTCATTCGGTGCAGCTAAGTTGGATACAGGTTCAGATACACAGGTTGACGTAAACCTGCCATCTATCAGCAGCGGTTTGGTTGGCGATAACGTAGCAGTGAAGAACCGCTATCTCATGCCAATCGCTTCTACAACCATCTCTGCAACCAACGGTAAGATTCACAACTCTTATGGTTATGCAGACTAATTCATCTTTAATCAAAAAAGACAAGAAAATGAAGAGCATTAAAAACATATTGGGCACAGCATCTATGATGGCATTGACTCTGTCGGCTACTTCTTGTACCGATGGCAATGACTGGGACGTAGATGGCAGCCTGTCAAGATTGTTCGGTCTCAACGGTGACAAAATCACCGTTGAAACTGCCGAAACATCAGCTACGGTTACATTCTCTGCCTTCACATCAAAAGCAGTTTCTTCACCAGAGTACTATGTATTCGAGGTAAGCAAGGACTCTCTTTACGAAGGTGTTGAGAATGCTAACATCATCAAGTTCGGTGAAGATAAGTCGTTGACTTCATCTCCAGTAGTTCTCTCAGGTCTCGATGGCGACAGCAAGTACTACATGCGTGTAAAGGCTATGTCTTCTACTGCTAACGAGTCTAAATGGGTTTACTACAAGGATGGTTCATCATTCAAGACAAAGGCTGAACAGTTATTCAACGAGCTTACTACAGCCGACCTCTTTGAAGACCACGTTAATTTCTCTTGGACTCCAGGTGCGACAGTTACCCATATCACAATTGTCAACGCAGCAGATCCAGAGGATAAGAGCAAGCATGAACTTACCGCAGACCAAATTGCTGCTGGTAAAGTTACTTACTCTAACGTGAAGCCAACAACTACTTACATCGCCACATTATATAACAATGAGGCAAAACGTGGTCAGTTGCAGTTCACCACACCTGCTGCAATGCCATCTGCAAACTATAAGTACACGCTCCCAAGTGACGTGAATGTTATCTCCCAGACTCTCATTGATGAGATTGCAGAGCAGGCCAAAGCTGCAGCAGGAAACGAGACTAACTATAGTGCAACCATTGGTATTCCTGCAGGTGCCACAGTTTCTCTCTACGGCACAAATGATTCAGACGGTGGCAAGACCAACGTAACCATCCCAGACGGAATGTCTGTTACATTCTTCGGTTTGGCAGGTGGTGATGCGCCTACCATCAATCTTGACAAGAACTTCGATATTGCAGGTTCTCATGCATTCATCAAGTTCCAGAACGTGAAATTGGTAGAAAATGGTGCTGGTTACTTCATCAACCAGAGTAAGGCTTGTACTGTAAACGAGTTCACTTTGGAAGATTGCGAGGTTAGCAACATCAAGACATCATTCTTCCGCCTTCAGGGTAGTGACGCTAAGTCTATCGGCAAGCTGACTTTGAAGAACAGTATCTTCACCAAACTCTGCGCAGGTTATGGTTTCATCCACATTGATGCAGGCAGCGGTAAAGGTCATCTCGACAACGTAGAGATTGACGGCTGTACATTCAACAGTATCTGTGTAACCGGTAAGGTATTTATCTTCAGCAAGAAGACAGATATGCAGGACATCACCATCAAGAACAGCACATTCTACAACTGTAATGGTAATGCTCAGTTCTTCGTTGACTTCAACGCTGACACATTCGGACCAAGCACCTTCACTATTGAGAACTGTATCTTCGGTAAGAGTGCTGATGAAGCTACTAATAAGAACATTAGAAGCAAGACTCCAGCAACTGTGGCAAACAGCTTCAGAACAACAGACTTCTTCAAGGTGATTAAGGGCGTGAATGATACAGAGTTCAGCTCTACCCAGTTGTTCAAGGACCCAGCCAATGGCGACTTTACCATCAAGGCTGGTACTTTGAAGGAAAAGGCTGGTGACCCACGCTGGTATGTAGTAGAGGATTAATCCACAAGGATTAACATCTCATATAAATTTAAGAAAAAGTGCAATGTTCCATATAAGCATTGCACTTTTTTTATTTTCTCTTATTCTCTATCTCATTTTTACAATTATTTTCTTGGAAGTTACGAAAGAAAAGCGTATCTTTGCAGCGTAAGTACATAAGGAAGAGTGTGTCATAAGTGGGATGACATGCCCTCTTTTTTTTCGCTATTTCAGCCACTTCATTCTGCTAACTCAGCCACTTCATTCTGCAAACAAATCCGTCTCATTATGCTTACGAATTCGAATCTTCGAGACAACGAAGTCATATCTTCAAGCCAGCGCAATCGAATCTTCAAGCCAGAGCAGTCGGATGTATCAGCTCAATGAAACGTATGAACTTGCGCAATGAAGAACATGGTTTCATCAGCGTAAGCGGCTCCGCTTACCATGGGCTGCTGAAATTACGTCACGACGTAGCATTTGCTGCGTCCCGACGTAATAACCAGTGCGTCGCGACGCAGCAACAGATACGTCGTGACGTAATTCCGGCTACCTCCTGCCCCATCAAATAAGCCTCACTTGCAAGCCAGAATCAACACCATTAAAGGCTATATTGTAAAAACAACACTTCCGAAAACGTTTACGTTAGATTTTTCGTTTATTTTATTCAACATTTAAAAAATTTAATTACCTTTGTAGCAGAAATCTAAGATTATAACCAAAAATCGAAGATTCCTTATGATCTATTGAGAATCAAACACGACAACAACTAATCGCTAGTAAGTTCAATTAGACCAGAGAAACTTAACAAGATTAATAATAACCTACAAAACAAACATCGTTATGTATCAACAACTGAAACGTGCCAGCATGGCACTGACCTTGAGTTCGGTTTGTTTCCTCGCCTTTGCGCAGAAAACAATCCAAGGTACCGTTAAGGATGCTAATGGCGACCCAATGATTGGTGTAACCATTACTGACCAGAATGGTAAGGCAGGTGGCATCACCGACCTTGACGGTAAGTTTACCATTCAGAACGCAGACCCTAATACGGTCTTGACTTTCAGCTACATCGGCTGCAAGCCTAAGAAAGTAAAAGTAGGAAGTCAGAAAACATGGAACATCGTACTTGAAGATGACAATGCAGCCCTTGACGAGGTCGTTGTCGTTGGTTATGGTACTATGCGTAAACGCGACGTAACCGGCTCTATTGCATCTGTCAACTCAGAAAAGATAGCCGCTCGTGGTACTACCAATCTTGCAGAGTCTCTGCAGGGTTCTGTTCCTGGTGTCAACATCACACAGTCTGGTAGCCGCGCTGGTGCAGGCTTCAACATTCAGGTTCGTGGACAGGCTTCTATCAACAAGCAGGCACAGCCATTGTATGTTATCGATGGTGTAGTTTGCGACAACATGGACTTCCTCAATCCTGATGATATCGACCGCATCGACGTATTGAAAGATGCATCTTCTACCGCCATCTATGGTTCCCGTGCCTCTGCCGGTGTCATCATGATTACCACCAAGGGCAGCAAGGGTGCAGACAAGGCACAGAAGGCAACCATCTCTTATGACGGATATTATGGTATCAAGAAGTTGGCGCGCATGCCTGAGTTTATGGATGCCAACGAGTTTATGGATTACCGATTTGCCAGATATACCACGCTCGATGGTAATAGCTACGATGGCTCTAGCCGCAAGGGTGTTGATGCCGAAGGACATCCACACTACAGAATCAAGGATACCGACTTGAATTCAGCTTTCCTGACTCGCAAGGGAGCAACCAGCTACAAAGATTCCAAACTTTATGACCTGATGATGGATCCAAGTTTCGACGGTTACGACTGGAAGAAGCTGGTTACCCGCACTGCTGCCCAGCAGAACCACTTTATCAGTGCTGCCGGTGCTACAGATAAGATCAACTACCGAGTAGGTATGGGTTATCAGGGAGAAGAGAACGTATTCAAAGGCAACGACTATGAGCGTTTCAACTTCAAGGGAGCAATGGATGCCAAGCTCTCCAAGATATTCGAGGCAGGTTTCTCTACCAACATGTCAATGAGCCGCACCCAGGATGTATGTACTGATGGTACTTATTCTCCATATGTGAATGCATTCTATTTTAACCCATTCGTATCTCCAACAGATACAGATGGCAACCTGATTCCTAACCCGGGAGCAAAGGCAGCCTTTGGTTCATCTGCACAGTTTACATCTACATATAACCCGCTCATCGATTTGAATGACGGCAACTATACCAATGAGACCAAGATGTACCGACTGATGGGTAACTTCTACCTGCGTGCCAACATCATCAAGGGATTGAAGTTTACAACCACCTTCTCTCCTAACTACTCTCACAAGCGCCAGGGTATCTTCTATGCAACAGGTCTGAACGAGGGTAACGACGTAGGTTCAACTTACTACCAGAAGAACAAGACCAACTTCGGATCCGTTGCCAATACAACCCGTGTAGACTGGACTTGGGACAACCAGTTTGACTACAACCGCACATTTGGCGACCACACTGTTGGTGCTATGGCATTGTTCTCACTCTACAAGAGCAATACAGAATACCAGTATGAGGAAGGCAAGGGAATCGCTAGCGACCTTACTACATTCCACAACCTGGGAACAGCCAGCGGCGACAAGACGCTCTCAAGCTCTTATACTGAGTCATCATTGGAGTCATTCGCTTTCCGTGCCAACTATTCCTACAAGGGCCGTTACATGGCTACAGCTACACTCCGTACCGATGGCAGTTCACGCTTCGCAGACGGCAACCGCTGGGGCTGGTTCCCTTCTGTAGCTGCTGCATGGCGTATCTCTGATGAAGCATGGATGAAGCAGTTCAACAACTGGCTTGATAATGCTAAACTCCGTCTGTCATATGGTGTTACCGGTAACAACAATGTGGGTGACTATGTAACTATCGCTTCTGCTACAGGTCCATCTTATGTAACCATTGACGGCAAAGAGGTACAGGGTTATTATCCTAACGGATTGATAAATACAGAACTCATCTGGGAGAAGGTTAAAGAGTTTGACCTCGGTCTCGACCTGAGTTTCCTGAAGAACCGCATCAATGTAACAGCCGACTTCTACAACCGTCTTTCTGATGGTCAGATTATGTCACGTTCAGTGCCTATCGAAACAGGTGAGAAGACTTCAACCTTCAATGTAGGTTCTGTCCAAAACAGAGGTATTGAACTCGGTCTGAACTTTAACATCATCAACAAGAAAGACTTCTCCTGGAGTGCGAACGTAAACTTCGCCCGCAACTGGAACAAGATTAAGGAGTTGAGTAATGGTAAGGTTGATGAGGTAGCCAACAACTGGTTTATCGGCGAGCCACTGAACGTACTCCGTGACTATACCCATACCGATGTCATCACCGACAAGGGTGTAACCATGCACACCATGAATGGTGACAAGCACTATACCCTGAAGGAATTCTACGAGAAGTATGGCACTAAGTATAAGTGGTATGAAGGTCAGATGGCAGTAAACGACTGGAACGATGACGGTAAGATTGACGACAACGATAAGCAGATTTATGGCTGTACCGATCCACGCTGGACCGGTAGTTTCACTACCAATGTTTACTTCAAGGGCTTCGACTTCTCTATCATGTTCTATACAAAGAGCGGATTCTGGTCACGCAGCTACTTCCATGAGAAGTATATGAAGTATAGCGACCGTGGTAATGCCCACATGCAACTGGATTACTACATACCAAAGGGAGCACCAATCATCGATCATGCAACAGGTGAGATTACAACCGCCACAGAGACCCACTACGGAAAGTATCCTTATCCAACCGACAGCGATAAAACTGCCGGTGGCTACTTCAGCGACAAGGGTTCTGCCAAGGGAGAAGGCTTCCAGTATCAGAAGACCTCTTTCACCAAGGTTAAGAACATTACCCTGGGTTACACATTGCCTAAGAGCGTAGTAAACAAGGCAGGTATCAGAAACCTCCGTGTTTATGTAAACGTTCTGAACCCATTCTGCTTCACCAACTATAAGGGCTTCGACCCTGAGTGGGCATCACAGAATCTGCAGAATGGCGGTCCATCATCTGTAACCTACCAGTTTGGTGTAAATCTTAAGTTCTAATCTCATTAAATGAAGTAAACAATTATGAAAAAGATATTATATAGCGTAGCACTGGCGGCCTGCTGCATGGGAACCATGACAAGTTGCAGCGACTTCCTGGATGCGAGCAACAAGTCGAATGTAACTGATAAGCAAACATTTGCAACAAAAGAGGGATTCAACAGCCTCGTCAATGATGCCTATCAGCATCTGCAAAACGTTTATGCAGCTCCTCTGTTCACTAGCTGTTTCTCAGCAGGTACAGATATGTATGCCGATGGTCGTAACAAGATGAACGAGGCATTGAACACTTACGAGATTCTGACTCCAGAAAATGAAGATATAACGAATCTCTATACTTACCTCTATTCAGGTATCCGTGCAGCCAACTCTGTGTCATATTATGCACAGACAGCCCAAGTTGATGAAAAGACTAAGGGGCAGCTTGTAGGCGAAGCCCGTGTATTGGCTGCTTACGAGTATTATCTCCTGGTAAACAACTTCGGTGGTGTCCCTATCATGAAGGACTTCCTTACCACAGCAGGCACAGGATATCCGAAGTCTTCTGCTGCAGATGTATATGCCTATATCATCAGCGAACTCGAAGATGTTATCGGCAAGAATGTGCTCCAGGCTTCTACAGCTACCAAGGGTGGCGGCAGAATCAGCCAGGAAACAGCCAAGGCTATCCTTGCCAAGACCTACCTTTCTGCTGCATGGGACCTCAACAAGCAGGAATACTTCTCCAAGGCAGCAACCCTTGCCGATGAGGTGATTGCGGGCAGAAGACTGACTACCCCATTTGCCGACCTTTGGAAGGCAGATGGTTCTGGCGATGACAACGCAGAGTTCCTTTGGGATGTAGAGTATGATCTGGCTACAGCCAACAATACAACATCTGGTGGTACAGAATGGAGCGGTTACTACTGCAACTATCTGGGTGGAAACGAAGATCCTATCAAGGCTACAACCTCCAGCTATGTGCCAACCCTCTATGCCTTGCATTGCTTCAAAAAGGGCGACCAGCGTTACGATGCTACCTTCATGAAGGAATTGCCAGATATAAACAAGGGAAATGCTGCAAATACCGGTTACTGGACCTGGTACAAGAATGGTGAGAGTCTGGTAGGTAAGCCAGTAACGCGATACTATTCTGCATGGTATGAAACAGATGCCGACTTTGAAGCATGGAAGGCTATAGATCCTGCAAACAGAGCAAACACCTATCGCATTCCGATGGATTCACAGAGCAAGGAAGCACAGAATATGGACGGCAGAGATATGGAATATTACGATAACCAGCAACTGGTATATGGTTCCAGTCCATGCAAGAAGTTTGACGACAGCAAGACTGCTAAGACAGAGAAGAACACCTGCTATCGCGACATCCATATCATCACTTTGCCAGAGATGTATCTCGTAGCAGCTGAGGCTTATCTGAAGGCTGGTGATAATCCTAAGGCATTGGCACGACTCAATGAGGTTCACCAGCGCGCTGGTCTTTCTGCACTTACAGGAACTATCACTATCGATGACATCCTTGATGAGAATGCATGCGAGAACTTCGGTAATGAGGCTCGTTGGATGGATCTTCGCAGAACCCAGACTCTGGTAGAGCGTTGCACCAAGTATAACCACGAGATGGGAGACAAGGCTGCCCAGTATATCGGCAAGAAGCTTCTTCGCCCTATCCCACAGGCTGCAATTGATGCCAATGACCAACTGACATTAGCCGACCAGAATCCTGGTTACTAATCAAAGTCATTATGCTGATAAGAAAACCTATCAAGACATACGTTAATCATTAGGTTTAAGACCGTATTCTAGGGAGATAATTCCTGATGGATACGGTCTTTCTTTTGGTTCTATCGGCAAGGTATACGTAATCGTTTTCGTAGTTTTTCGCCCACTATCTGCATGCGATAAGCAAAAATGTCGTAACTTTGCAGAAAATCTTATAGAAAAGAAAATAATAAAATAAATAAACCTAAGAAGAAATGAAGAAATCAATCATTAAGACAGTCGTGCTGGCTGCGCTTATGGCTCTGCCAATGTTCGCTAAAGCACAAACTTTCGCTGGTATCACAGCCGAGCAGAACGCACAGAACACTCCGGACGGATGGACTGCCGTAGAACTGCCACAGTTGCCTACCATCACTTCGGCAAACACGTTCAACATCAAGGATTATGGTGCCTCGACATCTGCTGCAGACAACACCAAGGCTATCCAAAAAGCACTTGATGCTGTGCCTTCTACCGGTGGTATGGTCGTGATCCCTGCCGGTACCTGGATGTTTGGTAGTAAAGACCAGATGACCAGCACTACCGAGGTACTCAGCATCAAGGCGAAGACCATCCTCCACCTTTGCGCAGGTGCTACCCTGAAGCTCGTAGAATATGGCAAGGCGCCTAACAACAAAACAGTCTTCATCGGTTGCAAGAACAGAAAACAGAGTGATATCATCATTGAGGGTGAAGGAGAAACTTCTATTATTGATGGTCAGGGAACACGCTGGTGGAAGGCACGCGACAATAAGGAGACATTCAATCCTGGAGCCATGATCCGCTTCGAACAGGGTTCTCGTTTCATGGTTAGAAATATAAAGATTCAGAACACTCCAGGTGTAAATCTTACTATCAGCAATAGCGGTAAGGCAAGCCATGCAACGATTCATGACGTGACGATTTATAATCCAGCCTCAGATACAAAGACAGAGCAACCATCACACAACACAGATGGTATCTCTATTTGGGGACACCATGTAAACATCTACGACTGTAACATCAGTACTGGTGACGATAACGTAGTTTGCGATGATAATGCTCAGTATGTGCACGTATGGAACTGTAAAATGGGTACTGGACATGGTGCTTCATTTGGCAGTTTCACCAATAACATGCATGACATTATTTATGAAGACCTCACTTTCAAGAATACTGATAGTGGATTCCGTTTGAAATCACAACGTGATAGAAGTGGCGATGTATACAATCTCATCTTCCGTAATTGTACAATGACAGGAGTGAGAAATCCTATCTATATCGAAACTTGGTACAATCTGAGTACAAAGCCAAAACCATCTGAAGCGACAGCAGCAGAAGTAACCGCAAAGACACCTGAATTCCATGACATTCTCATCCAGAATGTGAAGTCTACAGGCACACCATACAACAAGAGCGCCAAGGCTTACTTCCCTATCTATATCTACGGATTGCCAGAGAGTCCTGTCAAGAATGTTACATTAGACAATGTACAGGTAGAGGCACAGAAAGGAATGTTCTTAGCCTACGTAGATGGTCTTACATTTAAGAATGGTTGCAAAGTCACCAACACAAAGGATAAGAACAAACTGTTAGAAAGTACTAATTACGAGGTGAACAACCTAACAGGCGACTATACAGGAGCAACTTCAGGCATCGCCAATATCAACACAAATAAGCAAATCCTGCAAAACAACATCTATGACCTTGCAGGCAATCTTATTAAAGAAAAGGCGTCAAGTGAAGACCTGAACAGCCTCAAAAAAGGTATCTATATCTACAACAACAAGAAATACGTTGCTAAATAATTCATTTTAACATCGGTAACAATGAAAATAAAATCGCATTCACTCCTGTGCATTCTCGCCACCATCGCATTGAGTTCTCCGCTCTCTGCGCTGAGCGTGAATGCCCAGAAAGCGGTATCCAAGACATGGAATCCGAACCTGAAGAACGGAATGTACCGCAACCCGGTTATTGACGCCGACTACTCAGACCCTGACGTATGCCGTGTGGGCAATGACTACTATATGACTTCCTCTTCCTTCCAGTGTTTCCCAGGCTTGCAGATTCTGCACAGCACCGACCTGGTAAACTGGGAGATTATCGGTGCAGCCCTACTCGATGACTATCCGGTTTTGCCTGAATACCAGGGCACCGAACTGGATTGGCGCAAGAAGGTTCAGCATGGTAATTACGTATGGGCACCCTCCATCCGCTATCATGACGGATGGTTCTATATCTACTGTGGTGATCCTGACCAGGGTCTCTTCATGACCAAGACACAAGACCCACGCGGTCCTTGGGAGCCTATCACCTGGGTGATGAAGGGAAAAGGGCTTATCGACTGCTGCCCTCTTTGGGATGAAGACGGCAAGGCTTATCTTTCGCATGGATGCGCCGGTTCAAGAGCCGGTATCAAGTCAGTACTCTTCGTAGCCCCGATGTCACCTGACGGCACCAAGGTTACCGGTCCTTCACGCATCGTATATGATGGTCATGAAGACCAGCCAACCATCGAGGGAACCAAGTTCTACAAGCGCAACGGATATTATTATATCATGAGTCCTGCGGGCGGAGTAAAGTATGGCTGGCAGGTAGAACTGCGTTCCAAGAATCCATACGGTCCTTACGAGGAGTATGTGGGTATGGCACAGGGAAAGAACAAGAAGGTAAACGGCCCTCACCAGGGTGCATGGGTAGATACCCAGAACGGAGAAGACTGGTTCCTCCACTTTCAGGATAAGCACGCTTATGGTCGTGTGGTTCATCTGCAACCAGCCAAATGGGTAAACGACTGGCTCGTTATCGGAGACGACAAGGATGGCGATGGCTGCGGTGACCCTGTTCTGCAATGGAAGAAGCCAAACCTGCCATCAAACGTTAACTTCCAGCCTAAGGAATCGGATGACTTCAACAGCGTAGATTTAGGTCTGCAATGGCAGTGGAATGGTCCTTACAGTCAGTACTGGTATTTCTGTGATGCCAAGAACTCCAAGTTGCGTCTCTATGGCGTGCAGCAGGCTGAAGATGTAAAGAACCTGTATGATTTGCCAAACCTCCTGCTCCAGAAACTCCCTACCGAGAACTTTACTGCTACTGCCAAGGTGAAGTTCATACCTAACCGCACCGAGGCTTACAAGGAAAATGATAAGGTATTGGGCGAAAGCGCCGGCATGATCATGCAAGGCATGGACTATGCGGCACTCAAGTTTGTTGATACCAAGGAAGAGGGTGTTGTATTGCAATATGTAACCTGCGAGAAGGCTGAGAAGGGAAAGGCCGAGAAGGTGGTAAAGCAAGTGGCTATCAAGACCAGCAAGCAGCCTCAACCTTACACCGTGAAGTATGCCGTAGATGATATTCCTTCTTCCCGCATCGCTACCCAGGATGTATGGCTCCGCGTGAAGGTTCATAGCGAAGGCATCGCCAACCAGATACAGGCTATCGCTGAATGGAGCTACAGTCTGGATGGCAAGAAATTCACCAAGATAGGCAATCCTTTCACTGTGCGTGAAGGCAAGTGGATTGGTGCCAAGCTCGGTTTCTTCAACACCCGCACAGCCAAGAAGAACGATGCTGCCTTCTTCGATGTAGACTGGATTCATTTCGAAAAATAACGCTTTCCAGCTAACGCGTTATTTCTGATAATATTTTGGGAAACAAAAAAATCCCCCTCATTGCAAATCAATGCAGCGAGGGGGATTAATCATTATGAGTAATCTAAAAATTCTAATCTTTCTTTTCTTCTTTAGGCTCTTCCTTTGTTGTTTTCTTGGCAGGAGCCTTCTTGGCAGGAGCCTTCTTGGCTGCAGGCTTAGCTGCGGCCTTCTTGGCAGGAGCAGCCTTAGCAGGCTTCTCGCCATGGTGCTTCTCAGCCTCCTTCTCTATCTTTTCAATCTTAGCCTGAAGACGGACAATCTCCTTGTCCTTCATCTCAATCTCTTCATCCTGATTCTTGATGGTAGTAAGCAGGCTCTCAAGCTGATCGTTATCAACATCAGTAGGATAGAGGTCGTTTACTCGGGTGATGAAGTCGCCAAGAATGTTCATATAGTTAGTGAAAGCATCGAAAGGACTTGAATAGATACCTCTGTCAAGACCCACATTGCTTGGCTTGGTAGTCATGAAGCGGAAGTTGTTACTTGCCTGCAGGTAATCCCAGTCCTGATTGATACGTGGATCGTTGGCGATACGTACACGGTCTGCTACACTGTAAAGCTTGTTGAAAGCCTCACGCTGCATCGGGTTACCCAACCATGAACTTACATCACGCTCCTCGTCTACCCAACTCAAGGTATCAGGCACATTCACCTCGCCTACCGACTTGATCTTCTTGCAGATTTCTGAAGGTGTTGAGAAGGTGATGCCACGGTCCTTGGCACACTGAGGCAAAGCCTTCATAAACTCGAGGATGTTGCTTGACAGAGGCTGGGCAATACCAAGAGCAGAAAGTTCCATGAAGATATTGATAACCTGCTCCTCCTCTGGGAAGGCAGCAATCCGGTTCATATAGTTGTCGGCAAAGAGTGGATAACCGTCCCAATCGCTGTTGTTGAAGCGCAGAGAGATATCATCGCTCAGGTTCACATCACGCAACAGGAGCTTCAACTTAGGGTTCAGGGCGCAATGGTAAACATAGTGAGGAGACTTCCAGCCGAGCACGTGCTTAGCACCCTCGGTGAGCATACCGATGAATCCCATGTTGGCAACATCGTTACCGATATCATCGCTGTAGATGAGCGAAGAGTTGCGCAATACGGTAGGTTTCTTTCCGAAATATTCCTCAATCTTAGTACACTGGCGCATCACCTCATCCTTGAAACTTGCCTCATTAACCAGAGAAGCAAGTCCGTGAGAGTAAGGCTCAGCCAGGAATTCTACACAACCCGTATTGTTGAGCTGCTGAAGCTTCTCCAGTACCTGAGGAGCATGAAGTTCCAACTGCTCCATACCCACACCCGAAAGCGAGAAAGCTACCTTGAAATACTTGCCGTTCTTTTCAATCATCTCCTGAAGGGCATTCAAGGCTGGCATATAAGAGCGCTCAGCAATCTCGTTGATGCTACGGTCGTTCTCGTAGTCATCATAGTAATAATGGTCGGTACCGATGTCGAAGAAGCGGTAGCGTTTCAGATGGGTAATCTGATGTATCTCGAAATATAAACAAATTGTTTTCATAATTATTAATTATTAATTTTTAATTATTAACTGCCCATTACTTCCACCCTAAGGTCTTGAGGTACAGGTCTTTGATGCGGGCTCCCACTTTCTCCCAGGTAATCTGGTCTACCTCTTTCTTGCCTTCCTCTGAGAGATAATCGAAAAGACTCTCGTTGTGACAGATGCTGTAGATGGCATCGGCAAGGGCATGGATATCCCAGTAGTCTACCTTGATACAGTTAGACAGGATTTCTCCACATCCACTCTGCTTGGAGATAATGGTTGGTGTGCCGCACTGCATAGCTTCCAAAGGTGAGATACCGAACGGCTCGCTCACAGATGGCATCACGTAGACATCACTGTCTTTCAGACATTCATAAACCTGTTTGCCGCGCATAAAGCCAGGGAAGTGGAACCGGTCGGCAATGCCTCGTTCGGCAGCGAGATAAATCATCTGATCCATCATATCGCCCGAACCTGCCATACAGAAACGCACATTGCGGGTACGGTGCAATACCATGTTGGCAGCCTCTACGAAATATTCAGGTCCCTTCTGCATGGTAAGACGTCCCAGGAAGGTTACTACCTTCTCCTTGCCCTTATGATTTGGGCGTGGAATATCCTGCCACTCCTGCTTCAATGGGTATACGGCATTGTGCATGGCGAAACACTTGCGTGGATCCTGATGATACTGGTGAATCACCGTCTGGCGGGTCAGTTCGGATACACACATGATGCAGTCGGCATTATCCATACCGTCTTTCTCGATAGCGTAAACGGTAGGGTTCACCTTTCCACGGCTACGGTCGAAATCAGTAGCATGAACGTGGATGCACAATGGTTTGCCACTCACGCGCTTGGCATGAATTCCGGCAGGGAATGTAAGCCAGTCGTGAGCATGGATAATATCAAATTCTTCTGAACGGGCTACAACTCCGGCAATGATGCTATAGTTGTTGATCTCGTCATGAAGATTTGACGGATAACCACCGGCAAAGTCCATACAGCCGAGGTCATTTACATGCATATAGTTAAAATCGGCATAGATGTGGTCACGGTAGCGGAAATAATCATCCGGATTCATGATATTGCCTACGCGCTGCTGCACATAGTCGTGATTTACATCTCGCCAGGCGATAGGCACACTGTTCATTGCCACAATCTTGCAGGCACTGCGGTCCTCATCACCGAAAGGATGAGGCAGACACAATGTGATATCAACATCGCCCTGGGCATGAAGTCCCTGGGAGATACCAAAGTTGGCAGTTGCCAAACCACCAAATACGTGAGGAGGATACTCCCATCCAAACATTAAAACTTTCATATAGCAGTCCTCCTATTATTAATATTGATATTTTTCAAGTAACTCGAGCGCACGCAGAATCTCAGCCACATTCATGGCGAAAGAGATGGCACCACGACCTGCGAATGGAGGGTTTCCATCGAAGAGTTCACTGATGGTACCGAGACAATGGGAAGACATTTCGTCCTCATAACCTACCATCTGACGCTCGATAAAGCTCAAACGGGTACGCTTATAGAGTTTCAGACTTGCCTCCATATAGAAGCCACCGAGCCATGGCCATGCCGTACCCTGATGGTAAGCATAGTCGCGCTGGGTCTGCGGACCTACATAAACAGGATTATATCCACCGCTCTTTGGCGAGAGTGAACGCAATCCCTTAGGAGTAAGGAGTTCGCGTGTACAGATATCAAGAACCTGCTTCTTCTGGTCTTGCGACAATGGAGAATAGTCGAAAGCCACTGCAAATATCATGTTCGGGCGAACGCTCCAGTCCATCATATTTCCATCAACATAATCGTAGAGATAGCCATATTCATTGAGGAAGGTATCGAGGAACGCCTGCTTGGTCAGCTCAGCCTGAGCCAGGAGTTTCTGCTGGCTGTCTTCTTCGCCAACTGTTGCAGCGAGAGAAGCACAGAAGCACAAAGCGTTATACCACAAAGCATTAAACTCTACGATATATCCGGTACGTGGAACCACTGGTCTGCCGTTGGCAGTAGAGTTCATCCAGGTAACAGCCTTGTCCTTACCATCGGTATAGAGCAATCCGTTCTCTTCGAGCTTCAGGTTCGGATGCTTGTTATCCTGGATAAAGCTGATAACATCCTTGATAAACTGTCCATACTTCTTGAAGCATTCTTCCTTGCTGGTTTCCTTGGCATACTGCTGCAAAGCCCAGATAGCCCACAATGGCACGTCAGGCTGCTCAATCTCAGCAATATGAACGCTGACCGGCTTGCCTTCCATAAACTCGTAGTATCCCTTCATGGCAGTCTTCATCACCAGTTCGAAGTAGTCATCTTCCTCAATAGAGAGGGTGAGACCCGGAAGAGCGATGAATGTATCGCGGGCACGGCACTTGAACCAAGGGTAACCTGCCAGGATATAACGGTCATCGTTCTTTTCACGACGATGGAACTGATGAGCCGCATTGACCAGACAGTGGAAGAAATTGTCACGAGGCGAACGCTCATCCACTTCCTTGTCGAAGAGCTTCTTCAGGCTGACCGCCTTGATTTCTGATGTAGAAGCAGCAAAGACGATGGTTTCGCCTTTCTTGATATCCATTTCAAAATAGCCAGGAACATAGAGGTCTTCGTTAGAAGCATAACCTCTCTCCTGCTCCTTTGGATATTCCACGCCACGATACCAATCTGGACAGAATTTAAACTCGTTCTTCTTGGAGAACTGCATATAGAGATCAGGATAACCTGCATACATACAGGTCTTGATGCCATGATCTACCTCAGCATAATCACGAGATGCGGTAGCATTCTCATGAGTAAACTGACGGACACTGCGGAAAGCCAGAAAAGGACGGAAACGAAGGGTTGTAGCCGAATGGCCGTCTACCAGGGTATAGCGAATCAGAATGCGATTCTCATAATGCTGGAATACAACTTCCTTTTTCAGGATAACACCACCTACGCGATAAAGGGTAGTTGGCACTTTATCACTATCAAACTCACGAATGTACTTGTGGCCCATCGGACTGTAGTTGTTGCCCTGGTACTTATGCAAGCCGAGGTTAAACTCAGCTCCATGCTGAATCACCGTAACATCCAGCGAACTCAAGAGCACATGATTCTCATCGTCCAGTTCTGGAACCGGCACGACAAGTAATCCGTGATACTTGCGGGTATTACAGTCTACAATCGTTGAGCACGAATATGCACCCGAGCGATTTGTCCTCAACAACTCCTTAGGCAACGACTCTTGAAGATTCGTCATAAGGGCCTTTTCGAATTTTAGATAACTCATAGATCTATATTAAGGTTCTATATTTTTGTTGACTAAATTAATTGCTTTCAAAGGTAACACTTTTTTGTGGTATAACAAAGCTTTTTGTATGCCATTTTTAGAAAAAATTGTCTTTTTATGTTTTAAAACATATTTTTAGACAAAAATGCTTGATTATTTCGAGAAAAAGCATTACTTTTGCACTCAGTTTTCAGTTTAAAAGATTTGTACACATGGCAGCTAGAGGAAAATACGATAAAGAAAATATAGCAATGCTGATTGCTAAGCTATGGGGAGGCATCACTGATGACCAGTTCGATTTACTGAAAGAACATCTGGAAATCAAGAAGTATAAGAAGAACGAAATCATCTACAAGAACGAGGGTACTCCCGAATATGCACTATGTCTCATAGCGGGAAAAGTGAAGATATACAAAGAAGGTATCGGTGGCAAGAGCCAGATTATCCGTGTTATCAAACCGATTGAATTTTTCGGTTTCAGAGCCTATTTTGCAGATGAGATATACAAGACGGCAGCCATGTCGCTGGAAAACTGCGTCGTTGCCCAGTTCCCGCTGGCAGTTCTCATGAAACTGATCTCCAAGAGTTTCAACATCGGCTTCTTCTTTATCAAATATCTCAGTGTGGAAATAGGTAAATCGGACGACCGTACCGTGAACCTCACCCAGAAACATATCCGTGCCCGACTTGCCGAGGGACTGATATTTCTGAAAGACTCTTATGGGTTAGAAAAAGACGGAAAAACTCTTGACATCCGATTGAGTCGTGAAGATCTGGCAAATCTCTGTAATATGACAACGAGCAATGCCATCCGTACGCTCTCAGCCTTTACGGCAGAAGGACTCATCAATACTGAAGGAAGGAAAATCAAAATCTTACAGGAAGAAGAAATCATAAAAATAGCAGAACTCGGATAAAGTTCTGCTATTTTTTATTTATATGTTTTACCTTATTCGTTTTTCTTGATACATTTCCCTTATTACGGGCATACTGGTTATACGGGTATCAGGAAGTTGATAACCTCCTGAATTACAGTAATCTGGAATGGGCCTACCGGTGTATTCATCAATCTGCCATCAATACCTATCAGGGCATGCTGGGCATCGAGCACCTCTACCTCTCGGGTACGGTAAGGATGCACACTCTTATGGTTGAGGAACTTACCTTTCACAAAAAGATAGATTCCCTCGAAGAGCTGGGTTGTCTTAGGATGAGATACCACCGACACATCGAGCAGTCCGTTATATGGCACAGCATTCGGAGTCTGTCCATATCCTGTTCCATTGCCTATACACATCGTCATCACTCTACGCTTGATAACATCCGAATTGATTTTCACATGCATCTTATAGTCCAGACGCTGGAATATCATCAGGATGAAGGAACAGAGAAACGACAGGGTACGTGAACCGAAGATATGATGGGTTTTTCGTCTCAGGTTCATGATGGCGGCGATGAGTCCGATATTGATACAGTTGAGGAAATAGCGACGGCATTTCTCCCCCTTCTTGTTCACATAGCGGATACAACCGAGGTCAATCTTTCTGATACGACGTTTTTTCAGCGACGCCACCATCTTCTCAATATCGCTGTCGCTGAATCCCCAGAAGTGGGCAAAGTCGTTCATCAGTCCGTTAGGAATAACACCCAGTGCCACCTCTTCTCTTTCTTTCGGATCTATCTGCATCAGACAGTTTACGGCATCATTGAGCGCAGAATCTCCACCAACGATGACAATGGTCTTATAACCATTGTTGATAAACATTCTGATGAGCCGTTCTACGCTCTTCTGATTCTCGCTCTGCACAAAGTCGTAATCCACGCCCTGCTGCTTGAGCACCTTCTCTATTTTTTCCCAGCGCTTGTTACTTCGCCAGCCTCCTCTAGGGCAATAAAGCAGCCCCCATTTATTCTCGTTTACCATTGTCTCTTCTTTGTAATTTGAAAGTTGTATAAAATATCACTTCCGCCCAGCCACCGTTGCATCCGATTCCATCAGATGCCAGCGCCCTAGCCAGATTCCAGGCAGCAGCCTAGCTTCTCATCAGCTCCAAAACCGTCTCCACCTTTTTCTCCATTGGCTGCAATGCATCTACCCAATGGATAGTAAAGCCTCTGCGCTCCATACCTCTGAACCACGTCATCTGCCTTTTGGCAAACTGATGGATTGCAATTTCCAGACCGCGATACATCTCATCGTATGAAGTCTTACCGATCACATATTCTGTAATAAACTTATATTCCAAACCATAATAGATGAGATTTTCGGCAGGAATACCACGATCTAGCAGTCCCTTGATTTCATCTACCATTCCCTCATCCAATCGCTGTTTCAGTCTCCGTGAAATTTTCTCCCTTCTTGCGTCCCGGTCTATGCTGACACCGATAATCAGCGAATCAACCGCAGGGAGTTCACGTTCGGGCATCGGATGCTCCAGATTATAGCTTTCAATCTCTATCGCCCGGATAGCTCGCTGTGCTGTATCCACGTCTGTGCGATTGTGCATATTAGAACCCGTTTTCGCCTTCAGCTCTTTCAGTATCAGCGTAAGTTCCTCTAAACTCTTATGAGCCAATGACTCACGGAGTTCCGGGTTCTGCGGAACAGGTGAGAGATGATAACCTTTCAGCACCGACTCAATATAGAGTCCTGTACCTCCACATAATATCGGAAATGCCCCTCTCTTCTGAATATCCTGATAGGCATCATAAAAATCCTGCTGATATTCAAAGAGATTATATTTCGTACCAGGCTCACAGATGTCAATGAGGTGATAAGGTATCTGCTTGCCATGGATGGTATAGTCAGCCAGATCCTTACCCGTACCTATATCCATGCCGCGATATACCTGCCGGCTGTCAGCACTAATGATTTCAGCGCCCTTGGCAGGGGTACCCGACAAATGGGCACCCAGGCTATTAATCCTGGCTGCAAGAGCGGCAGCAAGACTCGTCTTACCACTCGCCGTAGGTCCCAATATGGTTATCATCGAATATTTCATGCCGCAAAGTTAAATGAAATTATTGAGAAAACAAAATAAAATGAAAAGAAATTCTCACTTATAAAAACAAAAAGCCGTCCAGCATTGAAAAAATGCTGGACGGCCATATACTTAATCGTTAAGAGGCAACGAATTAACCGTTGTGCTTCTTCATGATCTTGATCAACTCAACAACCTTGTGTGAGTAACCAATCTCGTTGTCATACCAAGAAACAACCTTAACGAAGTTGTCTGTCAAATAAACACCTGCGTTAGCGTCGAAGATAGATGTCAAAGCGCAACCCAAGAAGTCAGAAGAAACAACAGCATCCTCTGTGTAACCGAGTACACCCTTCAACTCACCCTCAGAAGCAGCCTTCATAGCAGCGCAGATAGCCTCCTTAGAAGCAGCCTTCTTCAAGTTAACTGTCAAGTCAACAACAGATACGTCCAAAGTAGGAACACGCATAGAGATACCTGTCAACTTACCGTTCAACTCAGGGATAACCTTACCTACAGCCTTAGCAGCACCTGTAGAAGAAGGGATGATGTTGCCAGCAGCTGCACGGCCACCACGCCAGTCCTTCATAGATGGACCATCAACAGTCTTCTGTGTAGCAGTTGTAGAGTGAACAGTTGTCATCAAACCTGTCTCGATACCGAAGTTATCGTTCAATACCTTAGCGATAGGAGCCAAGCAGTTTGTTGTACAAGAAGCGTTAGAAACGATCTTCTGACCATTGTACTTGTCAGTGTTAACACCGCAAACGAACATATCAGCCTGGTTACCGTTAGCGTCAGCCTTAGAAGGAGCAGAAAGTACTACGTACTTAGCACCAGCCTTCAAGTGCTTCTCAGCCTTGTCGTAAGCGAGGAAGAGACCTGTAGACTCAACTACGTACTCAGCACCAACCTCATCCCACTTCAAGTTCTCAGGATCACGCTCAGCAGTAACACGGATGTGGTTACCGTTAACGATCAACTCGCTCTTCTCAACGTCAGCCTCGATAGTACCGTCGAAATGACCGTGCATTGTATCATACTTCAACATGTAAGCCATGTAATCAACTGGGCACAAGTCATTGATAGCTACTACCTGTACTTCCTTTGCGTTCTCAGCCTCAACTGTAGAACGGAATACGAAACGACCGATACGGCCAAATCCGTTAATACCAATCTTAATCATTGTTCTTAATATTTAAATTAAAAGTTTAATAAAAATTACTTTTTTAACTGCTTTCGAGCGTTCATCCGATGCTGAAACATTCAAAATTTTACGCCTTAGAGCATTTTTTCTTCTTTTCGAGCGCAAAGTTACTAATTTTTTTCTAACTTTGCAACCAGAATGTGTATTAAATAAGTTAAAAAAGAATAGTAGAGCTTTAATATTGGCATTATTTTCACTCATTACATGCCATACTGACAACTCCATATTGCAAAAAGCAAAGGAAAAACTCAGCATTCTATACCTTATTATATATATAAGAAAAGAGAAAAAGAAGAACAATCAAACTATAGTTATAATTAAAAAGATAAAAGTATGAGTAAATTTTTGAATGAATTCAAGGAATTCGCCATGCGTGGCAATGTGCTCGACATGGCTGTCGGTGTTATCATCGGTGGTGCCTTTGGCAAAATCGTAAGCTCTGTTGTTGATGACGTCATCATGCCTCCTATAGGATGGCTGATTGGCGGCGTGAATTTCGCCGACCTCAAATTCACCCTCCCTACCGTCAATGTAGGAGGTGAGGAACTGAAGGCGGCTACCATCAACTATGGCAACTTCCTCCAGACCTGTTTCGACTTCCTCATCGTTGCCTTCTGTATATTCATGCTCATCAAGGTGGTGAACAAGATTTCCAAGAAGAAGGAAGAGGAAAAACCGGCAGAAGCTCCTAAGGCTCCGGAGCCAAGCAATGAAGAAAAACTCCTCATGGAAATACGTGATCTCCTGAAGAACCAGAAATAAGAATAAAAAAAAATCGCCCTCTTTGAAGGCGACTTTTTTATTCTGTTTATTCCCACTCAATTGTCGAAGGTGGTTTTGAAGAGATGTCATAACATACACGGTTTACACCCTTCACCTTATTAATAATCTCATTACTTACCTTAGCCATGAAATCATAAGGAAGATGTGCCCAGTCAGCAGTCATCGCATCAGTACTGGTTACAGCACGCAAGGCAACCGGGTGCTCGTATGTACGCTCATCACCCATCACACCTACTGAACGGACAGTAGAAAGCAATACGGTACCAGCCTGCCAGATCTGATCGTAGAGAGAAACCTCGATCTCGCCATTCTGCATGTCAGCAGGAACACCGGCAGCCAGGACGCGACGTGCTTCCTCACCACTCAACTTCACTTTATACTCACGCAAGCCACGGATATAGATATCGTCAGCATCCTGAAGGATACGTACCTTCTCAGGAGTGATATCGCCCAAGATACGGACAGCCAAACCAGGACCTGGGAATGGGTGACGAGTAATCAGGTGCTCTGGCATACCCATAGAGCGACCTACACGGCGAACCTCATCCTTGAACAGCCACTTCAAAGGCTCACACAACTGAAGGTTCATCTCCTTAGGAAGACCACCTACGTTGTGATGACTCTTGATCACCTTACCGGTGATATTCAAGCTCTCTATACGGTCAGGATAGATGGTACCCTGAGCCAACCACTTGGCACCAGTCTGCTTTTTAGCCTCAGCATTGAAAACCTCCACGAAGTCGCGGCCGATAATCTTACGTTTCTTCTCAGGATCGGTAACACCAGCCAGGTCAGCAAAGAACTTCTCTGATGCATCCACGCCGATTACATTCAAGCCCAAACACTTGTAGTCTTCCATCACGTCACGGAACTCATTCTTGCGGAGCATACCGTGGTCAACGAAGATACAGGTAAGGTTCTTACCGATAGCCTTGTTCAGGAGAACGGCAGCCACACTGGAGTCAACACCGCCAGAAAGACCGAGGATAACCTTATCGTCACCCAACTGTTCCTTCAACTCAGCAACTGTTGTCTCAACAAAAGAGTCAGCACTCCAGTCCTGCTTACTTCCGCAGATATCAACCACGAAGTTCTTCAAGAGCTGTGTACCCTGCAAAGAGTGGAACACCTCTGGGTGGAACTGTACTGCCCATACAGGCTGTTTGGTAGAAGCATAAGCAGCATACTTCACATTAGCAGTAGAAGCGATGCACTTGTAATCATCAGGGATAGCAGTGATGGTATCACCATGGCTCATCCAAACCTGAGAGTTCTCGATGAATCCCTTGAACAAAGGATTCTCCTTGTCGAACTGCTCCAAGTTGGCACGACCATACTCACGGCTGTCTGCAGCCTCCACCTTACCGCCCTGAGCGTAAGAGAGGAACTGAGCACCGTAGCAGATGCCGAGCACAGGAATGCGGCCAATAAACTGGCTCAGATCTACCTTGAAAGCTTCCGGATCATGAACGGAATAAGGGCTACCGCTCAAGATGACACCAATGACAGATGGGTCATCCTTTGGAAACTTGTTGTAAGGCATGATCTCGCAGAAGGTATCGAGTTCACGGACACGACGGCCGATGAGCTGTGTGGTCTGTGAACCGAAATCCAAAATAATAATCTTCTGTTGCATAATATCTAATTTTAATTTACAGTTTACAATTTATAGTTTATAGTAATCTTGCTATACGGCATAGCCGCTATTAACTATAAACTAATTACCTAACGATTTCAGGAATGCTTCCGCCTCTTTCAGCGTCTCCTGCTTTCCCACATCCATCAGCTTGAGGTCGTTCTTTACATATCCCTCTATGCGCACCTTGTCGCAATGCTTCAGATAGAAGTCCATGATAGGGAACTTGTCCGGTTCCTCCTCCATCAATGGAAAGAGCGATGGGGCAACCATATGGATGCCCGAGAAAGCATACATCTTATAATCTTTGGGATTGAGATCAGGATAAGGACTCTTCACCTCGCCCGTTTCTATATTCGTCCATCCCACCAGTCGCATGCTGTCATCAAAGAGCAGATAGCGCTTGGTCTTGCGTTCGCTCACCATCAGGCGGGCAGCAATCATATCCCTGCTCTCCATCTGGTAGAATTTTTTCAGATCTACATTACTCAGAATATCCACGTTGTGGATAAGAATAGGCTCTGACTGGTTGAAGAGCGGCCATGCTTTCCGGATACCTCCACCCGTTTCGAGCAGCTTTTCACTCTCATCACTGATACGGATGTCCATACCGAAGTTGTCATGTGCTCTGAGATAATCGATAATTTGTTGGGAGAAATGATGCACGTTCACTACAATGCGAGTGAAACCGGCATCCTTCAACTGAAAGATGACACGTTTGAGCAAAGGTTCTCCCCCGACACTTACCAGAGCCTTCGGAATGCGGTCGGTAAGTGGCTTAAGGCGAGTGCCCAAACCTGCTGCGAATATCATTGCTTGCATCATTGCTAAATAGCTATTTTAAAATGTGCGTGCAAATTTACTAACTTTTTGCGAGATAGCCAAATTTGCACGCTATTTTTCTATTGTTTTGCCGGCAAAACCTGTTCAATATGCTGTTCACGATGACAAATCTGCACTTCTACACCAAACTTCCGGTGAATATGTTCGGCAAGATGCTGCGCAGAATATACACTGCGATGCTGACCGCCTGTACATCCGAAACAGAACATCAGAGAGGTGAAACCACGCTGCATGTAGCGGTTTACATGATGGTCGGCAAGTGCATAGACATGATCCAGGAACTTCAATATCTCACCATCATCCTCCAGGAATCGGATAACAGGCTCATCCAGACCCGTCAACTTCTTATAAGGCTCGTATCTGCCAGGGTTATGGGTACTTCTGCAGTCGAAGACATAACCTCCACCATTGCCCGACGGATCCTCTGGAATGCCCTTACGGAAAGAAAAACTATACACTCTTACCACCAGCGGTCCCTTACCATCATATTTAGAATAGGTGGCAGGTCCGTCCTGCGGATGCGCACGGTAGATATTGTTGTCGGTAGTCTTATAGCCGTCTGCACGACTCAGCGCCACACTCTCTATCACCTTGAACTGTGGCAATTCGGTCAGTCTTCTCAACATATCCATCATATAAGGATAAGGGAATACCTTGTCACCCATCTTCAGAAGATCGCGCAGATTCTGGATAGCTGGCGGAATACTGTCGATGAAATGCTTCTTGCGTTCGAAATAGCCGCGGAA
>ULYO01009768.1_pt1 | contig 59346 bp, 57 predicted proteins | sample 1962281 | NCBI WGS metagenome assembly ULYO01 (sample SAMEA4835866, study PRJEB28245) | human gut metagenome | biome: gut microbiome; material: fecal sample | place: Denmark | collected 2008 | reverse complement strand
CAAGAGTCGGTCACGCAGCTAAGGCTGACGGCAAGAAAGATAAGAAGCGCATTTGCAAAAAGTGCAACGCGGAATTTTAATAAGGGAGGTACATGACAAATGGCAGCAAGGTTAAAAGAAACCTATGTTAACGAAGTCGCACCGGCTTTGATGAAAAAGTTTGAATACAAGAGTGTCATGCAGATCCCTAAGCTTGATAAGATCGTTATCAACGTTGCTTGCGGCGAAGCAAGAGACAACCCGAAGGTTGTTGACGCTATCGTAAGCGATCTCAGCCAGATCACAGGTCAGAAGCCTGTTCTTTGCAAGGCTAAGAAGTCAGTTGCTAACTTCAAGCTCCGTGAAGGCATGACAATCGGCGTTAAGGTCACACTCAGAGGAAGCAGAATGTATGAATTCCTTGACAGATTCTTCAATCTCGCTCTTCCCCGTGTTCGTGACTTCAGAGGAATCAACGCTAACTCTTTTGACGGCCGCGGAAATTATTCCATGGGTATCAAAGAGCAGCTTATCTTCCCCGAAATCGATTATGATAAGGTAGATAAGGTTCGTGGTATGGATATCTGTTTCGTAACCACAGCAAAAACAGACGAAGAGGCTCGTGAGCTGCTTACGCTTATGGGTGCTCCGTTCGAGAAATAAGGAGGTATAATTGTGGCTAAGACATCAATGAAGGTTAAGCAGGCCAAGACTGCAAAGTATTCATCAAGAGCATATAACAGATGCAAGATCTGCGGCAGACCACATGCATATCTTCGTAAGTACGGCGTTTGCCGTATCTGCTTCAGGGAGCTTGCTCATGCAGGTCAGATCCCCGGAGTTAAGAAAGCAAGTTGGTAATTTAGAGTAATTGCATTAAGGAGGTTGACGGTATGCAAACTACAGATTCAATCGCAGATATGTTGACCAGAATTCGCAACGCAAGTTCTGCAAAACATGATTCTGTCAAAATCCCGGCATCTAACATGAAGAAGGCAATTGCTCAGATTCTTGTTGATGAAGGTTATATCAAAGGCTTCAAGGTTGAGGATGACGGAAAGCAGGGCATGATCGAGATCGCCCTCAAGTACGGTCAGAACAAGACCGCAGCCATCACAGGTTTACGCAGAGTTTCTAAGCCCGGTCTGAGAATTTACTCAGGTTGTGAGGACATGCCGAAGGTCATGAAGGGTCTCGGTATCGCAATCGTTTCCACATCCAAGGGCGTTATGACAGACAAGGACGCACGCAAGGCTAACGTCGGCGGTGAAGTTCTTGCATTCGTTTGGTAAGGGGAGGTGCTGTTAGAATGTCACGTATAGGTAAGTTGCCAATCGCAATTCCTGCAGGCGTTGATGTTACAATCGACGGCAGTACTGTTACCGTAAAGGGACCTCAGGGAACTCTTACTAGAACAGTGCACAGCAATATCGCTGTTGCAGTTGAGAACAACGAGATCGTTGTTACTCGTCCGAATGATGAAAAGCTCAACAGATCTCTTCACGGTCTTACGAGAACACTCATCGCCAACATGGTTGAGGGTGCTGCTCACGGATACAAGAAGGAGCTTGAGATCAACGGTATCGGTTATCGTGCCGCTATGCAGGGAACACAGCTCGTAATGAATATCGGATTTTCACATCAGGTAATCATGGATCAGCCCGAGGGCATCAAGATCGAAGTTCCCTCACCGAACAAAATCGTTATTTCCGGTCCTGACAAGCAGAAGGTAGGTCAGTTTGCCGCTGAAGTACGCGAGAAGCGTCCTCCGGAGCCTTATAAGGGTAAGGGCATCAAGTATGTTGATGAGCATATCCGCCGTAAGGAAGGTAAAGCCGGTAAGGGTGGCAAATAATCTTAATGAAGGAGTGAAAAACTTATGGTTAACAGACCAGACAGTAATAAGGCGAGACTTGCACGTCACCAGAGAGTACGTAACAAGATCTCCGGCACAGCTCAGTGCCCCCGCCTTGATGTATTCCGCTCATTACAGAACATCTACGCTCAGTTAATAGATGACGAGGCAGGCGTAACACTTGTCAGCGCTTCTACTGTTGAGAAGGATTTCACGGAATACGGCGGAAACAAAGCCGCAGCTCACAAGGTGGGCGAGTTACTCGCACAGCGCGCTAAGGACAAAGGCATTGAAGAATGCGTATTTGACCGCGGTGGCTATATATATCACGGCCGTGTTCAGGAACTGGCCGAAGGCGCCCGTGAGGGCGGCCTCAAGTTCTAAGGTAAGGAGGAATTACTTTTGGCTAAGATTGATGCATCGGCTATGGAACTTACGGAACGCGTTGTTACTATCAACCGTGTTTCTAAGACAGTTAAAGGTGGTCGTATCTTCAAGTTCGCTGCTCTTGTAGTTGTCGGCGACGGCAACGGAACAGTAGGCTTCGGTATCGGTAAGTCGGGCGAAGTTCCGGACGCTATCCGTAAGGGTATCGAGGATGCGAAGAAGAACCTTATTAAAGTTTCTCTCAGAGGAACAACTATTCCTCATGAGATCATCGGTAAATACGGCGCAGGCGTTGTACTTCTCAAGCCGGCTGCTCCCGGTACCGGTGTTATCGCAGGCGGCCCGGTTCGTGCTGTCGTTGAGTCCGTCGGAATCAGAGACATCCGTTCAAAGGCACTGCGTTCAAACAATCCGTGCAATGTAGTCAGAGCTACTATTGACGGACTTTCAAGACTCCGTGACGTTGACGAGGTTGCAGCAGTTCGCGACAAGTCAGCTAAGGAAATTTTAGGTTAAGGAGGGCGGTACAAATGGCAGATGTACAGGTAAAGCTCGTTAAGAGCTTAATCGGCAGCAAAAAGGACCAGATTGCCACCGCTCATGCACTTGGTCTTCATAAGATCGGAGATGTTTCGGTTCAGCCGAACAATCCGCAGACACTCGGTAAGGTGAAGAAAATTCAGCATCTTATCGCTGTAACCGAAGCATAAGCAAGGAGGTGCGAATTATGAAGTTGCACGAACTTTCACCGGCGCCCGGCTCAACAAAGGAGCGCAAGCGTATCGGTAGAGGTGCAGGTTCCGGTCAGGGTAAAACTGCAGGTAAGGGTCACAAGGGCCAGAAAGCCAGAGCAGGCCGCGGTATGCGTCCGGGCTTTGAAGGTGGCCAGATGCCTTTACAGAGACGTCTTCCCAAGAGAGGTTTCAATAATATATTCCGCAAAGAGATCGTAGCTCTCAACATTAAGGATCTTGAGAAGAAGTTTGACAACGGCGCAGTTGTTGACACTGAGGCTCTCAGAGCAGCAGGACTTGTTAAGAATTCCTTTGACGGCGTAAAGATCCTTGGTAACGGCGAGCTCACTAAGAAGCTCACAGTTAAAGCTAACGCATTCTCAGAGTCTGCGAAGCAGAAGATCGAGGCTGCGGGCGGAATTGCAGAGGTGATTTGAAATGTTGAGGACGCTTGCCAACGCATGGAAAATCGCAGATCTTCGTAAGAAAATTTTATTCACGGCTCTTATCGTTCTGATCTTCAGAATCGGTGCAGCCATTCCGGTTCCTTTTGTCGCGGCGGGTGCCAACGGCATTTTCTCAGACGCACAGATGTCCGGAACGTTCATGGAATACCTGAACATGATGACAGGTAACGCTTTTAACTACGGTACGATTTTCGCAATGTCAATCACACCGTACATTAACAGCTCCATTATAGTTCAGTTGTTGACAGTTGCTATTCCCGCTCTTGAGCGTCTTTCAAAAGACGGCGAGGAGGGACGCAAGAAGATTGCAACGATCACCCGTTATGTAACGGTCGGTCTTGCTCTTCTTCAGAGTACAGCTTACTATTTCTACCTTCGTGGAAATAATTATCTTCTTATGAAAGACGTCGGCGTATTTGCCGATATCTTCCAGGCACTTGTTATTATCCTCTGCTTCTCCGCAGGATGTGCACTCATCATGTGGCTCGGAGAGCAGATCAATGACAAGGGAATCGGCAACGGAATCTCAATTATTCTTTTCGCCGGTATCGTTGCGAGAATCCCGTCAATCATCGCTTCACTTTTCGATGCAAACGGCGGTTACTTCTCATACGGCGGCGCTTATGCAGTCCTTTCTGTTGTTGTTGCGATTTGTCTTCTTCTTATGATCGCTTACATCGTTTGGATGGATAACGCCGAAAGAAGAATTCCCGTTCAGTACGCAAAGAGAGTTGTAGGCCGTAAGATGTACGGCGGACAGAGCACACATATTCCAATCAAGGTTAATATGTCAGGTGTTATGCCGATCATCTTCGCTTCTTCAATCCTTTCTCTTCCTCCGACAATCAACCTCTTCGTTGGTGCCAAGGATGGTGACGGCTGGTATGACCATTTCTTCAAGTTCTTCTCAAGCTCAAGCTGGGTATATGTGATTTTGTATTTCCTTCTTATAATCTTCTTCGCATATTTCTATGCTTCAATTCAGTACAACCCGATTGAGATGGCTAACAACATCCGTAAGAACAGCGGCTCTATTCCGGGTATCCGTCCCGGTAAGCCGACATCCGATTATATTCAGAAGATCCTTTCAAGAATCACCTTGCTCGGAGCTCTTCTTCTCTCGGTTGTTGCGCTCTTCCCGCTTCTGTTCCAGCTTATCACATCAGCTTGCGGTAAGCCGATGAACGTTTCACTTGGCGGTACTTCGATCATCATCCTTGTTGGTGTTGCGATTGAAACAGTTAAGCAGCTTGAGTCTCAGATGATGATGCGTCATTACAAGGGATTTCTTGACTAATCAAAAAGGAGTTAATTATGAAATTAATTCTTCTCGGCGCCCCGGGCGCAGGTAAGGGCACACAGGCAGAGGTTATCTGTAAGGCTCTCAATATTCCTGCGATTTCAACGGGCAATATAATCCGTGAAGCCCTCGCACAGGGCACGGAGATGGGCCTCAAGGCAAAGTCCTTCATGGATGCAGGTCAGCTTGTTCCCGATGATGTCGTTATCGGCATCATCAAGGAAAGACTTGCTAAGGACGACTGTGCAAACGGTTTTATCCTTGACGGTTTCCCGCGCACGATTCCTCAGGCGGAAGCACTCGACGCTATGGGCGTAATCATTGACAAAGTCATTGATATCGAGGTTCCGGATGAGAAAATCGCTGCAAGAATGTCGGGCAGACGTGTCTGCAAGGATTGCGGTTCCTCGTATCATCTGGAGTATAAGGCTCCGAAGGCCGAGGGTGTATGTGATGCTTGCGACGGTGAACTTATTCAGCGTAAGGACGACGCTCCCGAAACGGTTCTTGACAGACTTGCTGTTTATCACAAGCAGACAGAGCCGCTTAAAGATTACTATTCTAAGAAAGGAATTCTCAGAATAGTTGAAGGCCAGGAGGAGATCGCCGACACGTCGGCACTCACACTCAAGGCATTGGAGGATTAAGCATGATAGTGCTCAAAACGAACAGAGAGCTCGCTCTCATGAGAGAAGCTTGCATCATTTCGGCAGGAGCATTAAAGTTGGCAGGAGAGGCTGTCGAGCCGGGGGTTACCACGGCTGAGATAGACAAGATAGCCTATGATTATATCATCAAGTGCGGTGCAAAACCAAACTTCCTTAATTATAACGGCTATCCTGCCACCGCATGCATTTCCATAAACGACGAGGTTATTCATGGAATACCCAGCAAGAAGCGTGTTATCGAAGAGGGCGACATCGTAAGCATAGACTTGGGTGCGGTTCTCGAAGGCTTTAACGGTGACAATGCTGCTACTTTCGCGGCAGGAGCGATAAGCTCCGAAGCGAAGCGGCTGTGCGACACAACCAAGGAGAGCCTGTTTTTAGGCATTGAAAAGGCTGTCGCAGGCGGCAGAATCGGCGATATAGGCTATGCGGTACAGCATCATTGCGAGTCAAGGGGCTATTCCGTGGTCCGTGAATTTGTCGGACACGGAGTCGGTCACAAGCTCCATGAGGACCCCAGTGTTCCGAATTACGGAACCCCCGGAAGGGGAGTTCGCCTGTTGCCGGGCATGACAATCGCGATTGAACCGATGATCAACCTCGGTAAGGCAGACGTCAAAACGTTGCCGGACGGATGGACAGTAAAAACCCGTGACGGCAAGCTGTCGGCGCACTTCGAACACACGGTGGCAATTACACCGAGCGGTCCGAAGATACTCACTCTGCTTTAAGGAGGTGCAGTATATGTCAAAACAGGATATGCTTGAGCTTGAAGGTGTTGTTGTTGAGGCATTGCCGAACGCAATATTTCAGGTAGAGCTCGAAAACGGACACAAGATTTTAGCACATATTTCCGGTAAGCTCAGAATGAATTACATTCGTATCCTTCCCGGAGACAAGGTGACGGTCGAAGTTTCGCCATATGACCTCACCAAAGGAAGAATAACATGGCGATCAAAATAAGCTAAGGCTAATTTTTCAAGGAGGGCATTCAAATGAAAGTCAGACCTTCTGTAAAGAAAATTTGCGAGAAGTGCAAGATTATTAAGCGCAAGGGAAAAATCATGGTTATCTGTGAGAATCCTAAGCACAAACAGCGTCAGGGCTAATCCGACGCAAACCATTTATGGAGGTGCAACTGAGAAATGGCGCGTATATCAGGTGTTGACTTGCCGAGAGAGAAGAGAATTGAAATCGCTCTTACTTATATCTATGGCATCGGTCGTAAAACTGCCGGCGACATTATCGCAGCTACAGGCGTAGATCCCGACATCAGAGTTAAGGATCTGTCAGAAGACGATGTAGCAAAACTGCGTGAGTATATTGACCACAACGTTAAGGTTGAGGGTGATCTCCGCAGAGAGACCGCTTTTGATATCAAGAGACTTATCGAAATCGGTTGTTATCGTGGCGTACGCCACAGAAAGGGCCTTCCCGTAAGAGGACAGCGCTCAAAGACAAACGCACGTACACGCAAGGGTCCGAAGAAGACTATTGCTAACAAGAAGAAGTAATTAGGAGGGATAATATGGCACCTAAGGGTTCCGCTAAGAAGGGCACTGCGACACGCAGACGCCGTGAACGTAAGAACATTGAACGCGGCGCAGCTCATATCCAATCCACCTTCAACAATACTATCGTTACCATCAGTGATACACAGGGCAACGCAGTATCATGGGCAAGCGCTGGGGAGATGGGCTTCAGAGGTTCAAAGAAGTCAACTCCGTTCGCAGCTCAGACCGCTGCCGAGACTGCCGCTAAGATTGCTATCGAGCATGGTATGAAGACAGTTGAGGTTTACGTTAAGGGTCCGGGAGCAGGACGTGAAGCTGCAATCAGAGCATTGCAGACAGCAGGCTTGGAGGTAAGCCTTATCAAGGACGTTACTCCGATCCCGCACAACGGCTGCCGTCCGCCGAAGAGAAGACGTGTATAATTCAGAAGAAGGAGGATATTGATATGGCAAGAAATATGCAGCCTATTGCTAAGCGTTGCAAGGCTCTCGGCATTTCTCCGGCTGTTATGGGTTACAAGAACAAGGAAACCAATCGTAATCCCAAGGGTCAGATGAGAAGAAAGAAGTCCGAGTATGCTCTTCAGCTCAACGAGAAGCAGAAGGTTAAGTTCATATATGGTATGCTTGAAAAGCAGTTCTATTCATATTATGAAAAGGCTACGAAGATGCAGGGCAAAGCAGGTGAAAATCTCCTTGTTCTTTGCGAACGCCGTCTTGACAATGTTGTTTTCCGTCTCGGATTTGCAGCAACTCGTCGTCAGGCTCGTCAGCTCGTTGCTCACGGTCATTTCACCATCAACGGTAAGCGTGTAGACATTCCGTCATACATGGTTAAGCCGGGTGAGGTTATCTCCGTTTGCGAGAACAGCAGATCAAGCTCTGTATTCACAGAGCTTACAGGCGAGAAGGCACCGGTTGTTCTTCTTCCGAAGTGGCTTGAGAAGACAGATGATCCGTTTACCGGTAAGGTTGTTGCTATGCCGTCGCGTGACGATATAGACTACCCCGTTGAGGAGCATCTCATCGTCGAGCTTTATTCAAAATAATTAACCGTATACTTAATACAACAAGGAGGGTTTTGAATGATTGGCATAGAAAAACCAAGAATCGAAACAGCCGATGTTTTACCTGACGGTACTTACGGTAAATTTGTAGTAGAACCTTTGGAGAGAGGTTACGGCACAACTCTGGGCAACAGCCTCAGACGAGTTCTTCTTTCTTCATTGCCGGGCTACGCAATAACTTCCGTTAAGATTGACGGAATTCTTCACGAGTTCTCAACGATCCCGGGCGTCAAGGAAGACGTTACGGAAATCGTTCTTAACTTGAAGAGCGTAATCCTTAAAATTCACGGCGATGGTCCCAAGACCATGTACGTTGATGTTAAAGGTGAAGGTGAAATCACCGCAGGCTCCTTCAAGACAGATTCAGATGTTGAGATCCTTAATCCGGATCTTCACATTGCATCTCTTGACAGCGACGCTCATGTGGTAATGGAGTTGACATGTAACAACGGCCGTGGCTATGATTCTGCCGAGAGAAACAAGCAGTATCTTCAGCCGCCGATCGGCGTTATTGCAATCGACTCGATCTATTCACCGGTATTAAAGGTAAATTACACAGTCGAGAACACACGTGTCGGCCAGATAACCGACTATGATAAGCTGACACTTGAAGTGTGGACAAACGGTACAATTTCCGCTAAGGAAGCCGTTTCTCTGGGCGCCAAGATCCTCAACGAGCATCTCAGTCTTTTCGGAGATCTCTCTGATGAGGCTTTTGAAACCGAGATAATGGTTGAGAAGAGTAAGAATGGCAAGGAAAAAGTCTTGGAGATGACCATTGAGGAACTTGACCTGTCTGTGCGCTCTTTTAACTGCTTGAAGAGAGCAGGAATCAATACAGTGGAGGACTTGATCGGTAAGTCTGAGGACGATATGATGAAGGTTCGTAACCTTGGCAGAAAGTCGCTTGATGAGGTTGTTGCAAAGCTTGCTTCCCTCGGATACGATCTTCGCAGGGATGACGACTGATCGTCAAAGCTGTAATTAAATCAAACAACACACTAATGGTAAAGGAGTGACTTTTAATGCCAGGAGCCAGAAAGCTTGGAAGAGCAAGTGACCATCGCAAGTCAATGCTCAGAGGCATGGTAACATACCTTTTAGAGAACGGCAGAATAGAGACCACCGTTACGAGAGCAAAGGAAGTTCGTGCAATGGCTGAGAAAATGATTACCATTGCTAAGGATAACACACTTCATTCAAGAAGACAGGTTTTAGCATACGTTACCAAAGAGGACGTTGTTAAGAAGCTTTTTGATGAAATTGCTCCGAAATACAAGGACGTAAACGGCGGTTATTGCCGCATTATTAAGACAGGCGCCCGCCGTGGTGATGCAGCGGAAATGTGCATCATCGAGCTGGTTGACACCGAGTCGAAATAATCAGGTATAAATCCGTATAAATCAACGGCAGACACGAAAGTGCCTGCCGTTTTTTTATTGAGGGACAAAAATTATTATAAAAAGCGTTTTTGGCGGTTTCTATTGATTTTAATAAAATTATATTTTATAATAAAATTATAAAAATCGGGAGAGATGAATGTGAACCCTTTATTGAGAAAAGTAACGAATGACATAGTTGAGGCTTCGTTTGAGTTGTCGAAGCATGAGCGCAGAAAAGCAGGAAAGGTTGTTTTATCCAAAGCTATATTGGTTATAGGAATTATTGAAATAATAGTATTTACGGTTCCCGTGGTACTCACATTATCGTGGAAATCAATAGCAATGACACTCAGCTTAATGTTGTTCACTGTGCCTGGCTGGCTGATGGTGCTCGGCTATTTGAATTGCCGCGTTTATTACGATGAAAGAGGATTTGTGTCAAAAAATATTTTCGGAAAGAAAAGAAGATACAATTATTCCGAAATTACGGGAATCAGAATAAATGAGAACGATTCATATATTTATGTCGGTAAAAAGAAAATATTGATTGACAAATTTGCTGTCGGCGGAAACGATTTTATAAAATATGCGAGAGATAAATATTATAATATTTACCGAAAAGGTATTCCTGCCGAACCGCCGAACAAGAAGGATATTTTTAACGGAAACATAAAAAACGCAGAAGAGTTTAAGGCTCTGTTTATTATTATGTATGTTTGTGTTGCGCTTCTTTTTATATTTCTAGCGGTTGTTTTTTTCGGCAATATAACAGAGAGCGGAGCAAATCATAATGCAACTTTTATTTCGTGCAGTGTTGTCGACGGTGATCTTGAGATGAGATCGACCGACGGGGAAAAATTTAAAATCAGAGACATTCCCGAGGACTATGACGTAGATAAGATAAAAAATTTGTGCGACGGAAAAACGCAGCTTGAAATAACGGCTGAAAAATGCACAGCCGAGGATGCCGAACTGTTCTATTGGGTGAAATCAATTTCAAGAAACAGCGAGGTTGTTCTCAGCCGCGAGGAAGTGAATGAGTTTGATAAAAAAGGCGAAATAATGATGCTTATTATTATTCCCGGCTCATTCTTTGTTTTTATAACAATTTTTACGGTGCTCATGATTGTTGGCGGACGCAATGCAAAGAAGCACCCGAAATTTGCGGCGCTAATGTTTAAAAAATCTTATATAATCGGATATGAAAAACCGAAAAGTAAAAGGGAAAAAGATAGTGTAAAATAAAACTATTGAGAGGAATATGAAAATGAAAAAGATAATTGCTGCTATAATTGCTCTAGTTGTCGTATTTGTCGTTGCTTTGGGTGTGGAGAGCAGCTTTTCAAAAGAAAAAATTGATTTTGTCGGCGAAGCAGAAAATATTGAATACTATTTTGAAAAAATGTATCTTTATAATACAATGCAAGATGAATTTGATGCAACGGCAAACCTGTTGGAAATAAACACTCGGGTCGTTGCGCTTAATGAAAATGAAATAATTCAATTTAAGCTGCCTCACAAGCCGCTTAGAATTTATGAATTGGCGGCAAATGAAAAGGGAAATAGAATCAAAGTTGATTACGATAAGGCGAGCAGGTTATATACACTTTCCGATTTGCAGTCAAGTGAAGTAAGCGAATACAACATCGTTGCCGATTACGGCTTGATAAAAAATATTTACTGCTTCAGGATTTACAACAAGACATATATTGAGAAAAACAAAACACAAAAGCCTGCCGCAGAACTTTTAAAAAGTGCGTATGACATATCCGAAAGCAATGAAAAAATAATTGTAAAAACGAACGGAACAAATTATCAAGACGACACTGTGATTTTTGAATTATTCATAAAAAATAATGAGAATAAACCGATAAGCTTTTCGTCATTTAAACTTGAAAAAAAGATAGGCGATAATTGGTATTCGGTCGATGAAAATGATCTTTCTTACAATGCGGAGGTTTATGAAAAATTTAAGCAGGAATCAGAAGGCACAGTCAAAACGAATGAAAGTAAAACAATCAGAATTCCGATGAGCTTTTGTGTGCTTTTTGATTTAGAATCGCTCGACGGCGTGTCAAGCGGCACTTACAGAATTACAGTCCCTTTTACCTGCGAAAATAAGAACGGCTACTCAATTTCAAATACGTTCACTGTCGGATATGTTGGCTGAAAGGGGTCGTCGGAATGAAAAAGACAAGTAAAAAAGCGTACGTCGGAATTGTTTGCATTTGTGCTTTGGTCGCTGCGCTTGTGTTCGGAGGAAAAGCAATTCTAATTCGATATGCCGCAAAGAATTCTTCTCTTGACGGACTGCAAGTTGCCGAAAAATTTGACGGCAGATATTACGACAAAGAAAACAATTTATATCTCACCTTTTCGGAAAATGGTGAAGCTTTTTTAATGACCGACGGCTCAGCGGTTTATCGTGTTTCTTTCAGACGAGGAGGATTCAGCGGAGATTTGTTCGTGATGTTTTCCGATGAAAGCGGAGAGAACGAAGCCTTTACGGGCAGCGCAAAAATTGATAAAGACGGCGCTGTTATCAAGATAGAATGTGACTCAAAGAAATATAATAAAATGAATTTTACAAAAGAAAAAGCTGCGCTTTGTGATGAAGTGCAGCCTTTCTATTTATCTTTTTTCCTTAACATATATTGCAATGGCGGTCATGTCGTCACGCTGTTTACCGAGCTTGCGCTCACATGCCGAGTTAACAATAAATTCTGCCAGCTCACGGGGAGAATGTTTTGTATCCCAAAGTTTCATTTCCTGCTGAATCCAACCGTTGCAGTCGCCGAGTACACCGTCGGAGATCATTAAAATAATATCGCCGTTCTCGGGCTTTGCCGTTGCTTTTGAAAACTCAATTTTACGCAGAATTCCTATCGGCAGCGAGGCCTGCTCAAGAGATGCGACGCTGTCCTTATGGCGGATAAAGGTAGCTGCCGCGCCGGCTTTCATAAAATCCGTTCTGCCCGTGTAAAGGTCAATGCAAACAACATCGAGAGTGGCAAGCGATTCATCCGAGCTTTTTACAAGCAGCGCCGAGTTCGCAATCGGCAGGGCGCAGTCAAAGCTCAGTCCGGATTTTATCAGCTTTGAAAAAAGCTCCGCCGCCATTGCCGAATCGACCGCCGCACGGCTGCCCGTTCCCATGCCGTCGCTGAGCACTGTTATATGCCTCCCGTTTTCGTCCCGAAAGCTCCTGTAATAGTCGCCGCAGACCTTTATATCATCGGCGGAGCGACTGAATGCGCCGACCTCAACGTCGCAAATTACTTCCTGTTTGAATTTCATCACACATTCATCGTTGCCTGTGTCGATATCGGGAATATCAAGTACCGTTCCCGTTGCCATAGAGAGCGCATCGGTGAATTGAGTTATATTAAAATTATCTCTCGGCGTCGAGACCTTAAGATTGACGCTTATTCTCCCGAATTTATCAAGATAGCTTTCACAGCCTATGACGTTAAGACCCGATTCCTTTGCTTCCTCGTCGCAGATGTCGGAAATCTCCGTATTAAGATTCAAATCCTCGTCAAATTCGCAGGCGATATCATGCAGAATATCCGCCATGCTCTTAAATTGGTCGGACATTAGTCCCTGCATTTGCTCAACCTTGCCCTGCGCACCGAGCGACGCAACATAGCTCATGTATCTCATGGAAATTTTTTCTTTCATCTCTTCAAAGCAGTAGCACGCTTCGGGAAAATTTTTTGGAAAGTGCATTTCGCCGAGAGTTGCACGGTCGGTCAAAGCTTTTGAGATTTTGTCGATCGTCTCGTCGTTCGGGCAGCGCACTTCCTCACGGCAGCTCTTTTTTAAATCACAGTTGTCGCAAACTTTGTTCCACGCCGACTTGACGGCGAGCCGCAGTTCTTTTTCGTGCTGAGGGGCGAGAGTTCTTTGAACGGTGTCAACGCAATCCGAAAGCTCGGTTATTGCTTCGGAAGCTTCGGTCAGTCGTCGTGTCAGCACACGGCTGTTGTTGCTTTTTATGTAAACAGGAACGGGTAAATTTACTTTTTCGCTGAGAAATGAAAAAAATCTGTCAGGCAAAAGCAAAAATATTGCGGCGGCAACAAGAGCCTCAACAATTGCAAGATATGCCTTGAGCGATGAGTCAATCAGCGCACAAACGGCAGCACAGCCGACAAAGCCGAGAGCGGCAAAATATTTGTTTTTGCGTGAAAGCTCGCCGCATAAAAGTCCCGACAGCGCATAGCCTGCACCGAGGAAAGAAACCTGACCGCTGAGCCCGACACATATTCCGACGCAAACGCCGGCAAGGGTTCCTCCGTTTCCGTTTTTCAGTCTGCCGAGCAGAAGGATGACAAAAGAAAAGATAACGCCTACAAAAGAAAAATTCAGCACGGTGTATTTGTAAAACGGCATCAGTAAAAAGCCTGCCGATAAAAGAGTGATCATAAATTCCTTCGTCGTGAAGCGTGAAAAATCCTTCTCGCCGAAAACAAGTAAATTGCCTTGTACGAAAATGTAGGTGCCGACGCAGCAAAGCATGGATTCATATATAATCGTAACAAAGGTTTCAAGCTCAAAGCCTGTAGCAAACATTATTGCTCCGCTGATGATGAGCATACTGAGAAATGAATTTATATAGGGCGTGATTTTCATCAGCTCCGAGCCGAAATACCGTGCGCAGATCTCGTTGATCATACAGCAAAAAAGGGCGACGGCGAGATATTTCACCGTGTCGGTCGCATCAAAAAAAACAAAAGAACCGATTACTGTTCCTGCTGTTGCGGCGATGCATTGCATACCCGAGAGCGAAGCAATGAGCGATATTGAAAAAGGCGATACCGTTCCTGTGACAAACGGATTCATCAGCAAAAATCCGAAAATAAATGCCAGTACCGTTTTCATAACGGGTTTGAATTGCAGCTTAGGCTGTTTCTCGTCCTCTTTTACCGTAATGAATTTTTTAACTCTTGTTTTCAACATAATTCTTATCTCCCTGCTACTCAATGGTTATCTATATTTTATAACTCGCCTAAGGAAAAACAGGTCGAAAGAAAAAGGGGCATTAGAGGAACATTTGAGGAAGTTTGAAAATAAACGCCGTTTTGTCTTGTTTTTTGTCCCTGATATATGTTAATATATATATGTTTATATTTTCAGAATAGAGGATTATTATGGATAATGAAAAACGCACCGAACGCGACGATCTTATAATAGGAAGAAATGCCGTTTCCGAAGCCCTCAAAAGCGGCAGAGCGATTGATACTTTGCTTGTGGCAAAGGGCGAGCGTAACGGCTCAATAGGACAGATTCTTGCAAAGTGCCGTGACCTCGGAGTCGTCATCAAAGAGGTTGACAGAAAAAAGCTTGATATGATGTGCAATTCTTCAACTCATCAGGGTGTTGCCGCTTATGCCGCCTCGCATGAATATGCAAGCATGGAGGATGTTTTTGCACTTGCAGAGGAGAGAGGCGAAAAGCCTTTTATAATTATTTGCGACGAGCTTGAGGATCCGCATAATCTCGGAGCAATCCTCAGAACGGCGGAGGCGACGGGCGTTCACGGAGTTATCATTCCAAAAAGGCGAAATGCTTCCCTGAGCTATGTTGTCGGAAAAGCGTCGGCCGGAGCGGTAGAATATGTTCCTGTTGTCAGGGTTGCAAATCTTGCCCAGACTATGGATGAGTTGAAGGAAAGAGGAATTTGGTTCTACGGTGCAGACATGGACGGAGAGAACTGGTGCGGCGTTGATTATGACGGCGGAGTCGGACTTGTTATCGGTTCGGAGGGAAAGGGCATCAGCCGACTTGTTAAAGAGAAATGCGATTTCATTGTGTCTATGCCGATGAAAGGAAAAATAAATTCACTCAATGCCTCCGTTGCGGCAGGTGTACTCATGTATGAGGTCGCAAGGCAGAGGTCGGGAATCAAAGCTAAGGGGTGAGATCCTTGTCAGATTTAACAAACGAACAGCTCATGGAGCTGATTGAAGAAATAAAAAAGAAAAACGGCGGAGAAACCGATGCGAAAAACTGGTCGCATGAGGATATCGAGCGTTTGCTTGAGCTGACCGACAGAGGAAAGCAGCTTGAAGAGCTTGACCGAGAGAGAGACGGAGTCCCCGAGGAGCAGTCCGCCTCGAACGAAGATTTCTCTGAATCCGAAGCAGAACCGACCGTAGAAGAAACAGAAGAACCCGACGAGGTTCAGACGAAGGATGCCGAAGAAGCGGAAATCGTAATTGAAGGGCAGACCGGTCAAAGCGTTGACGGTGAGATTGATGACGATGAATTTGAAGCCGAAAGCCTGGAAAATGCCGTTAAGTTTTTGTCGGGCGAAATGAAGACGGAAAAGGAAGAAAACATAAAGCCTTTTGATATTTCCGAAGAGCACGAAAACACAGACGGTGATGACAGGCTGAAATCAATAATGACGGATGTTGCGCCGATCAAAGAAGAAAAAGCCGTAGCGTCGGCGAAGAAAAGCCTGTCCGAATTCGCAAAAAAAATAAAAATTTCCGGCAAAAAAATCTTTGAATCATTCAAAAACAAATCGGAGAAAAAGGAAGAAACAAGCGACGAAGTTTTTGATGATGAGCTTGAGGAAAAAGAGGAGGAAGATGTTGAAAGTATTTCTTTCCCCGAGGACGAAAAAACAAGGCAGATTCCCACCCTTGAAGCGACAAGAGAGGTCTATATCGAAAAGCCGGGCTTTGTTATAAAGAAAGGTGAGGCGCAGGAGGATCTTGAGGGCGCACCTATAATCATGTCGGCGGACGATGCGCTTGAAGACGAAAAGGCAGCGGAGGGAGAACAAACTCCCGCCGGTGATTTTCAAAATAAGATTCGTGATGCCGAGCTTGGCGGACAGATGGTTTTCAGCGGAATGGACACGGAGGATGAAGCGCCGAACCGAATCGACGAGAGCGAAGCAGAGAAAGAGCTTTTTGAAAAGAGAAAAGAAAAAATCAGCAAGTTTTCATTGCTTGAAAAGGATGAAAACGGAGATCCTTACGGACTTGATCCGGAGAGCAGTAAAATAGGAGAGCTGTTTGCCTCGAACGAGGAAAGGCCGAGAAGAAAAGAATCGGAAAGCTTTGTGGGAATCGAATATTCGCAGACGAAGGATTCACGCAGAGTAATAAGATATCTTAACACGCAAAAGAAAAAATCTCTGAATAAAATTGTCGGGCTCGGAGTGGTTCTCGGCTTGACTGTTTTTGTCAGCATTTTTTCTGCATCGGCAACTACGATTGCGGGCGACAGAATTCTTACCATCTTTTCAAACTTTGTTTTACTTTGCGCCGGACTTGTTGTTGCAAATCAATCTATAGTCGGCAGTTTTGAAATGCTCAGGCGAAAAAAAATAAATATTAACACGATGATTTCCATATCGGCGATAATTTGTTTCTTTCAAAGTTTACTGATGCTGATTTTTTATTTTGCCGACAAAAATACTGTCAGCGTTTTTTCGGGCGCAGGTCTGGTGCTTCTCTTGACGGGTGAGATAAACAATTATATTGTTCATTCGCGAACGGTTGACGCAATGGAAATGTGCACGGGTGACAATAAGGACAAGCTGTACAGTATTGAAGGAATTTCCGACGATAAAGATGCGGTTGAGCTTGCAAAGAACGTTAAGAACACGAGCCCGAGAATTCGTTTTTCCTGCAAGACCAAATTTCCGGCGCACCTCATTGAGCTTTGTATGAGCGAAACCTCGGCAGATAAAATGACAAGATTTTTGCTTCCGCTTACCGCGCTTCTGGCGCTGATAAATCTTGCAATTGCATGGGCGGTCAAAAGAGATTTTGCGACGGGCTTTGCCGCGTTCTCAATAACGTTTGCTATGTGTGTTCCTGCTTATGCTCCGCTGCTTTACGAGCTGCCGCTCAGCCGTGCAAACAAAAAGTTCAACAAGGAGGGCGGAATGATTTCCTGTCAGGATGCCGTTAACGAGCTTTGCAGAACGAATGTTGTTATTATCGACAGTAAAGATCTCTTTGACCAAAAGGCCTGCTCGATGCACGGCTTCAAGGATTTTAAAAATGTACGCCTTGACGATGCGATGCTTTATGCCGCGGCAATGGTTATCCGCTCGGGCGGACCGCTTATGGGTGTGTTCGATCAGGTGGTTGTAAACAGACGTGATCTTCTCCCTGCCGTCAAGAGCTTCAGCTATGAAGAAAAGCAAGGCATTTCGGGCTGGATCTTCGGTCAGAAGGTCGTTCTCGGAAACCGTTTGATGATGGTGAACCATAACATACAGATTCCCGAAACGGTTGACGAGGATAAGTATCTTATAGCAGGTCACGAGGTTTTGTATCTCGGCATAGCACATAAGCTTGCGGCGATGATGGTTGTCGACTATGCTCCGAATGAACAGATTCGCCCATATCTTTTAAAGCTTCGGGACAGCGGAGTAAGTATTCTTGTCCGCAACTGTGATCCGAACGTCAATGAGGCGATGATTTCAAGCTGCTTCGACATGAGATTGAACAACATTAAAATTCTTAACTCATCATCGGGCAGAATTTTCAAAAAATATAAATCAAGACCCAAGCTTTCGGCAAGAGCCGTTGCAATCCATGACGGCACGCCGTACACTTTTATGAAAAGCCTTTGCCTCGCTTCAACGCTGAGGCAAATGTTCAAGGTTTCGGGTCTGCTGACAATGCTCGGAATTCTGATGGGCTTTGTCATTGTGCTGATACTTTCGGCGATGAATGTCATATGTGATTTGCCGCAGATTTTTGTTCTGCTGATGCAAATTCTTGTGACCTTCGGATTTATCGGAATCGTCAATGTTGTCAGCATCGGAAATTCATCAAAATAATTCCCAAAGGGCTGACGCATTTAGCGCTTTCTGCATCTAAATGCGTCAGTTCGTTTTCTTGAAACCGGCTTATACAAATGTGTAAAGTTATATATGATTTGAAAGGAGATTTTTTAATGATAAAATTCGGAGTTATAGGCTCGGGCTGGATTGCCGAGGAGTTTGTTAAAGGAGCGAAGCTCGTTGACGGGTTCGTATTCTCGGCGATGTATTCCCGCACATATGAAAAAGGAAAAGCGTTTGCCGAAAAATTCGGCGGAGCTCCGGTTTATACGGACTTGAATGAATTTGCGAAAAGCAATGTTGATGCCGTCTATATTGCAAGTCCGAATTCACTTCATTATTCCCAGAGCAAACTGATGCTTGAAAACGGAAAGCATGTGCTTTGCGAAAAGCCGATTACAATAACGCCGGAAGAATTTACAGAATTATGTGAGCTTGCCGAGAGAAAAAATTTAGTTTACACGGAAGCAATAATGATGCTGCATCTTTCGCAAAGAAAAATTATAAAAAAGAAGCTTGAATCACTCGGAAAAATTTCAACGGCTCATTTTGATTTCTCTCAGCTTTCTTCGAAATATCCCGCATTGCTTCGCGGAGAAAACCCGAACATTTTCAACCCTGAAATGAAAACAGGCTGTCTGCGTGATCTCGGAATTTACTGCTTTTATCCGGCGATTGATTTTTTCGGCGAGCCGGAAAAAATTATTTCTTCGGCAGGATTCCTTTCAACCGGAGCGGACGGATACGGCACGGCAATTCTTGACTATGCCGATAAACAAGTTACGTTGACCTATTCAAAAATCGGTCAGGATTATCTGGGTTCTCAAATAATCGGCGACAAAGGCACGATGACTTTCGGCTCGATTTCCAAGCTGACCGACGTGGAAATCTGTTATAGTGACGGCGCGAAAGAAAAGCTTGTCGGCGAAGTGGAAAAGCATGTATTGATGAGCGAGGAAGCAAAGGATTTTTATGATTATATTTGCGGCAGCGACAGTGATTTGAAAAAAATAAATGCTGAGATTTTATCTGTTCTGAGAGCAATGAATACAGTTATAATTCATTGTAATATAATTTAAAAAATGATTAACAATCGAACAAATTTCATATAACTATTTTTGCACTTTTTGATAAAAAAATCATTGACTAATCGTTTGGAATATGTTAAAGTAATATATATGTAATAGTGCGCCAATGGGACAAGTGCCCCCTTTTGTACAAAAACACAAGATGTTGTATTTTGTCGATTGTTGGCCACAAGGCAAAAAGTATCAGCGGATTTTACATTGATGGAGAGTGTCGCATATGGCTGAAAACAAAAAGAAAACCGGATCCGGCAGAACGCTCAGAACGCTTGAGCTCAGGTACAGACCGGTCTTTGACATTCACTTGAATATGGCGATAGATTATGAAATCTCAATGCTTATCAATGATAAGGTTATGGGAGTCATGCTACCGAAGCTTTTTGTCCCGATAGCGGAAAAGTCAAACCAGATCGTTCAGCTTAATCTTTGGGAGGTTGAAGAAGCCTGCGAAGCGATTAAGCGCTGCGAGGAACGTGAGGCCGACCTGAACTCTATAATCGTTCAGATTTCGGTCAAGAGCTTCGCAAAGAAAAATTTTGTTGCTCAGGTCAAGAAAATTCTTGACAAGCACGGAATTTCTCCCGACAGGTTTTGCTTTGATATAAATGAAAGCATTCTTGAAGCGGTTAAGGATCAGGTAATGGAAAATATCATGGCGTTCAGAGAGATGGGCCTCAAGGTTTCCATTAACGATTTCGGTCTTGAATATACATCTCTTACTCATCTTGCTCATTACGACGTTGATTATATCGGGCTTCACAAAAGCTTGCTTGACGGGATAATGACAAGCGAAAGGGTTCAGAACACGGTGCAGGGAATCATTGATTTCTGCAAAAAGATAGACACGCAGGTCAGGGTCGACGGAATAGAGTCCAAGGAAATGTTTGATCTTCTCAACAAGATGGGAGCGGATCAATTCACCGGATCTTATTTCGGCGAGGCGATGAAAGAAAAACAAATCAACTAAGGAGTGATCGGCTTTGGCAAAGAAAGATAAGAAAAATCCGCTTCCCGGCGACGGAGCAACTCCCGAGCAGGACCGCATGAGCCGATACGGAGTCAGAAGAGAGTCCAAAAAGGTCAAGAAAAGAGAAGCAGTTATTCGTATTCTTCTCATAATTCTTGTTCTCCTTTTGATTTTTCTTTCTGTTATGTTCGGATGCTCCTCATACATAAACGAGAGAAGAGAATATGACGACATAATCAAGAATGCCATGCTTGATGAAGTTCCGGAGATCAACAGCTTTGATGATTTAAAAAGAGTTGTTGATAAAATGGACAGAGAGACCCAGGCAGTCAGCACGGCAATCAATACGCTTGAGCTTACTCCCGGACAGATCAGCTTCATCAAGGCAAAGCTTACTCAGATCAGGGACGATATCAACAAGATCCTTGATGCGGATATTGATGATATCGGCGGAGCAACAACTACCGCAAAAGAGGTTACCAGTATTCGAGAGGTAACAAGCGTCAGAATTCAGACGCTTCAGCGTATTCAGCAAATTACAAGAGTTATTGAACAGCGTGTCGAGCGCATAGAGACAGTTATTAAGACTATTGAAAAAGAAGTTACAAGCGTCAGACCTGTTGAAATCACAAGATACAGCGATATCACCCGTTACAGCGACATTACAAGATTCAGTGACGTAACACGTTACAGCGACGTTACCCGTATCAGTGATGTAACAAGATACAGCGACGTAACACGTTATAACGATGTAACAAGATACAATGATGTTACCCGTTACAGTGATGTTACACGTTACAGCGATGTAACAAGATACAGTGACATAACAAGATATAGTGACATAACCCGTTACAATGATGTAACAAGATACAATGATGTTACCCGCTACAGCGACATAACCCGTTACAGCGATATAACAAGATACAGTGATGTTACACGTTACAGTGACATTACAAGATACAGCGATGTTACACGTTATGTTGAGGTTCCGAGCTATTCGGTTGTAACCAGTATCAGCGAGGTTACAAGCATTCGCGAGGTCGAGGTAATTAAAGAAGTTGTCAAAGAGGTTATCAAGGAAGTTGAAGTTATCAAGGAGATCATTAAGGAGATCGAGGTTACAACGATTGTTCCAGTGACGAGCATCAGCGAAGTAACGAGTATCCGTGAGATCGTTGAAAACAAGACGAGCGTAACCGATACAGGTGACTTTACAGCGATAATCAATAAGTCGGAGCCGACAAGAGGACTTCTCCTTTCCGAATCCGGAGATTTCTCCGATATGAAGGCGGTGCTCAGTGGCGCAAGTGTAAACGATATGGGCGACTGCACATACACATGGCTTCCGTCGGCGGCAGAGCTTGACAGTATTGACGGTTCTCATAACCGTTCAAACGGCAAGGAATTCTTTGCATACACATTCTATGCTAAGAATGTGGGAGATGTTGATGTCAGCTACACCGCAAACCTTCAGATTGAATCTGTAAATCTCGGTGCCGATGAGGCGGTCAGAGTTATGGTAATCAAAGACGGCGGAACACCCACTATTTACGCTAAGCCGAAAAAGGGAACGACCGACGTATTTGACACTAATGATAAATATAATAAGGACGACAAACTGTTTATAAATGATTCAACAGTCATGCAGGATAAGAACGTCCTTACAAAAGCCGGCAACTATCATAAATATACGATAGTAATGTGGCTTGAAGGCTGGGATCCTGATTGTGTCAATGACATTTTGGGCGGAAGCATTAAGCTCTCGATGAAATTTGATTATGATTATGTATAAGCTTACGTGACGGGAAGCCTACACATATAAGATTAATTTCATCGAACTAATGCAAAGCTCCGGATATCAAAGACAATTCGGATAAAAATTATGCGTTTGGCGGCGCGTTAACGGTCGCCAAGGCATGAAATCTTTATGGAGGTAAAGATAATGAAAAAGACATTCAAAAAGCGCGCATTCATTTCTGCCATTGCAATGCTTATCGTATCTGCTATCGTTCTTACGTCAGCTACATATGCATGGTTCTCAATGGCAAAAAGAGTTGAAGTCGAGTCCATGGAATTGAACGTCACATCACCTGAAGGTATTCAGATTTCTGCAAATACCTCTGCTTTCACAACAAAGCTTACAGCTGATGAGATTTCCGGCACCACAACAACACGTTTCTCGGCATATGAAGGAAATATGAACAATATTCCCGGTACTCTTAAGCCGTCATCGTCAGTTTTTGCAACCAACGGAAACCTTCCGAATTTCTTCGACGGATCAATCAATGATTCAGGCAGAATGGACATCTACGCAAGATCCGATGTCGACAGCGGATTTGTTGCATTTGACCTTTTCGTAAAGGTTAAGGCAGAAACAGTTGTTAAGTTCGGTTCAACGAAGATAACATGCGAAGGCAACCCTGAGCTTCCCACAGCTATGCGTGTAGCACTTGTAAACTGCGGCACAGTAGCTGAAAAGGCAGACGCTGCTGCTATCCAGAGCGTTCTTCCGGGTACAGACAAAACCAAGAAGGTTGTTTATGAAGTTGACGCCGCTAACCACACTGCAGCTGCTTCAGCTCTCGGTGCAGGCGGAATCATGACAACAAGCCCGCTCAAAGCAGCAGGTCTTAATATCGGCACAAACGCGACATACAACAACATTGTTACAAATGTAACTTACATAAGCCCGCTCGAGGCTACACTCGCAACATCTTCCTCACAGGCAAGAGTTACTGTTGCAGCAGGTATCACGCGTGTAAGAGTTTACATGTGGATGGAAGGTAATGATGTTGACTGTGCAAACGATGTTGCAGGCGCAACTCTTAACTTCAATCTTGTTCTTGAAATAGACTAATTTGTATATTTTCGGAACATTCGGATCGTTGATTCGAGTTTAACCCGTCACTTTGGGAGGGTGACACCGCTAACCCGGTGTCACCCGTGATCCTAAGCTAAAAGGGCGATTTGTCAACACAGACGGCTGTGATGACAAATGACCTTTTTAGGAAAAAAATACAGGAGTGAATGTTGTAAATGAATGAAAAAGGGAAAAGCATTTGGGGCGTTATTTCCGACATATTGCTGATTATTATAATTATAATTGCGATTATTATAACGGTTATGACGTTTACCTCAAAAAATTCGGATATGGGCATTGGAAATGTTCTCGGATATACGCCATTTGCCGTACAGTCTGATTCAATGGATTCCGGCGAACCGTCGGGCTTCGGAACCGGCGATCTGATAATCTCCAAGGAGGTTAAAGATCCCGAAACACTTCAGGTGGGCGATGTTATTACTTACACCACTATTATTGAGGGTGAAAAGGCAGGCAAAAAAATCAGAGGCTATAATACGCATAGAATTACCGATATACTGAAGGCCGGAGACGGCTCGGTTTATGCGTTTGTTACAGCTGGTGATGCCGTAGGAATGGAGGATACCGTAAACGTTCTTCCTGACGAGGTTATTGCCAAGCAGGTTAACTCGGGTATAGACAAAGAAACGGGAAAAAAGCTCACGGGAATGAAGATTGCTAATTTCGGTTCAGCGCTCAGTTTCCTTCAAAGCAGAACTGGCTTTATGATTTGCATCATAATTCCGCTCGCCCTGTTCTTTATTTGGCAGATTTATAAGCTGATTTCCATGTTTATGACTGCCAAGGCAGAAAGCCTTAATGAAGAGTCAAAGCAGCGGGTAATTGATGAATATCTGGCTCAGCAAAAGAAAGAAAACTCCCAAAATAAAGAAGAAAAATAACATTCAACTCATACCAATATAAAACTTAAAAACAGAGGGTGACCGAAATGACAATCACAAAGTTCCTTGCAGAATTTTTAAACCAGTTTTTCGTAAAAGGTGTTTGGGGTATATTTAAAGGTATCGGCTTGGGTATTGCCAATATTTTCAATATTCCGCAGTACATAAAAATCTTTAAAGCCTGGGCAGGAAAGTTTACTATCGTCGATTGGCTCCTTGCAATCGTTGCCGTTATCGCAACAGTAGCGGTGCTTGCAGCTATAGTAATTCTTGTTGTTGTGCTTATTAAAAAGTATGTAAGAGTACGAAAGACTCTCGTTGACCAGGAAGAGCTTCTCATGGAAGTCGGTAACCTTAATCGTGAGGTTATTAAGCTCAACAACGAGAAAGAGAGAATTCTTGCCATGAAGGTTTCGCAGCTCGGTCTTAACCCCGGTGAAAGCCCGTATGACGAGAATGGCGAGGAGACAAAGGAAGAAAAGAAAGACGGTGAGGTTGATAAAACAGCCGACGATTACAGCCGTTTCTACAAGTGTACTCAGGTTGACCTCGAAATGGAGAACTATGTTGCTCCCGATTTTGATAATGAAATCACACTTCCGGAAATCTGCGAAAGGTTCCGCAACTTTGCTTGCTCACGTCTCGGTCTTTTTTATGAGATCAAGATCATCAGATTGTTCCTTTCCGCGTTTGCTTCAACAAGACTTATAATTCTTCAGGGTATTTCAGGTACCGGTAAAACATCTCTTGCTTATGCATGGGGTAAATTCCTTAAGAACCCTGTTACAATTGCTTCGGTTCAGCCTTCATGGCGTGACCGTACCGAGATTTTCGGATACTTCAACGAATTCACAAAGCGTTTTAATGAGACGGAAGTTCTCAAAAAGATGTATGAGGCTACATTCAAAGAGGAAATATTCATTACTGTTCTTGACGAAATGAACATTGCCCGTGTTGAGTATTATTTCGCTGAGCTTCTTTCAATTCTTGAAATGCCGTCAAGAGATGAGTGGGTTGTTTCCCTTGTTCCGAGCGTATGGCCGACCGATCCGAAGCATGTTATCGACGGTAAGCTCAAGCTCCCCGAGAACATGTGGTATATCGGTACAATCAATAACGATGACTCGACATTTGCTGTTTCCGATAAGGTTTACGACCGTGCTATTCCAATCGACCTTAACAGTAAGGGTAAGTTCTTTGAGGCTCCGTACACAGAGGAGCTCAACCTCAGCTATAAGCACCTTGAGGGCATGTTCCTTGAGTGCCAGACCAAGTATAAAGTTTCCGACGAGAACCTTAAGAAGATTGAGGAGCTTGACGACTATGTTATCGAGCATTTCCGTCTGGCTTTCGGTAACCGTATTGTTAAGCAGCTCAAGGAATTCGTTCCTGCATATGTCGGCTGCGGCGGAACGGAAATTGACGGTATTGACTTTGTTCTTGCCAAGAAGGTTTTCCGTAAGTTTGAAAGCTTGAACCTTTCATTCATCCGCGATGAAATCGACGGACTCGTTACATATCTTAACAAGCACTTCGGCAAAGCAAACATGAACGAGTGTAAAGAGTATCTCCAGCTCCTTAAGAGACTTATGTAATCCCGAAACCGTTATTATAACTTTTGTCAAAGGGGACATACTTAATGAACAAATCGTATCTTGAATTATATCTTGAATACAAGGATTATCTCGCGTCGGCAACTTCCGATAACGAGTTTTACAGCGAAATGGATACTGCCATAAACAGCGGTACGAACAGCTATTCCTTGTTCAACAGATATTTTGATAAGAAGATCGACCTTAAGTGGGTTGAGGAGATCGAAGCGTGCATCATTCCCCTTGACAATATTATCCGTGTTCCGAGAAAGTTTATCGTTCAGGAGGAAGAAATCGTTCCTATTGAACGTGCCAGAAAAATCACGAACGAATCTATCCGTCACCTTGCTCAGCATACAAATATGATTGCCAAGGTTGAAGGCGATGATGTTACACCTAACCAGATTCTCAACGTTTTCCGTGAGGAAAGCTACGAGGTTTATGAAAACAGATTTGTTTTCACTCTTATGCAGAACCTCGTCAGATTTATTGATGTAAGATATAATGTTCTTTTCAATATTTCCGACGATGATAATATGGCGTCCCTTAAAATGGAAAGTGATTTTACAAGAGGACGTGAAAAGATTCAGTATAAGCTTGAAGTCTCGGCTCAGTCTGCCGGCAGCGAAATTGAAGGCGAAGCGGGTCCTGAAGGAGAGAACGCCACTGCTTTCCAGCGCATTGAAAGAGTAAAGAGAATTATTAACGAATATGCTAATTCTTCATTTATGAAGGAGCTCAGAAACTGCGTTCCCGTAAGACCGCCTATCATGAGAACAAATGCTATTCAGAAAAACCCGAATTTCAGAGCTTGTCTGAAATTGTGGCAGTTTATTCAGTCATATAACGAGTTGGGTTATGAAATAACCGTCAAAGAATCAAATGATATGGTCAGCGCAGAGTATATGAACGAACTCAATCGCATGACAGCGTTGAACTATATGATGCTCAAGGCGAACACCCTCTCTGAGGATTCCGTCGGAAAGCAGAAAAAGCGTAAGCTTAAGCCAAAACTCCTCAAGAGACTGGCAGAAGAGCTTGTTATGGACTATGACATGGAGGAAGTTGAAATCCAGCGTGTCTTTGTTGATGAGGTCAAGCGTGTCAGCCGCAAGAAAATTGAGGGTGAAAAGAAAATTCAGGAGGCTATTCAGCGTGCGTTGGATGCGGAAAATGCGCGTAAGAAGGCCATTGAAGATAAGATCAAGGCGAAAATTGCTCATGAAAAAGAGATGGAACGCCGCCGCATAGCAAGGGAAAAAGAGAGGGCAAGGAAAGAAAAAGAAAAAGAGAGACAGAGAATCAAGAGAGAGAAAGAACGCGAGAAGGCTCGTATCGCCAAAGAGAAAGCTCTCGCAAAAGAGAAGGCAAGAAAAGAAAAAGAAAGAGCGGCAAGACTCAAAGCGCAGGAAGAAGCTCGTATTGCAAAAGAGAAGCAGCGTGAGGAAATGCGCATAGCAAGAGAGAAAGCCGCAAAGCTTGCTAAGATAGAGAAAGAAAAAGCAGCAAAAGCAAAGGCTAAAGAGAGGGAGCGCAAGGCAAAAGAGCTTGCCGCTCAGAAGGCCAAGGAAAAGGCTGCCGCAGCCAAACAGAGAGAAAAAGCAGCAATTGCAAAAGCCAGAGCAGCACAGGCAGAAAAAGAGCGTCTTGCAAAAGAAAAAGCAAAACAGAAAGCTGCCGCAGCAAAGGCCGCACAGGCAGAAAAAGAACGTTTAGCGAAGGAAAAGGCAAAGGAAAAAGAACGTCTCGCCAAGGAAAAAGCTAAGCAGAAAGAGGCTGCAGCAAAGGCCGCTCAAGCAGAAAAAGATCGCATAGCTAAAGAAAAAGCCAAGCAAAAAGAGGCTGCAGCAAAGGCTGCTCAAGCTGAAAAAGATCGCATAGCTAAAGAAAAGGTTAAGCAGAAAGAAGCTGCAGCAAAAGCAGCTCGTGCAGAGAAAGAGAGATTAGCAAAGGAAAGGGCGAAAGAAAGGGAAAAAGCAGCGAAAGAAAAGGCAAAAGCTAAAGAAAAAGAGCGTATTGCTAAGATGAGAGCTGCCGAGGCTGAGAAACAGCGTATCGCAAAGGAAAAGGCAAAGGAAAAAGAGCGCATTGCCCGTGAAAAAATCAAGGAGCAGGAACGCGCCGCAAAAGAAAAAGCCAAGGAGAAAGAGCGTATAGCTCGCGAAAAGGCAAGAGCAAAGGCGAAAGAACAGGAACGCCTTGCGAGAGAGCGTGCGAAAGCCAAGGAAGAGAAGCTCAAGGCAAATAAGACAGCAAAAAACGGCTGATATTATTTTAACAATATATGTTGATCCGCTGCATCGGTAGCGTGGAGCCGATGTGAGTGAAAACAGTGGAGGTTTTACTATGATTAAAAGGAGAATAGAGAGGGTTGCGGTAACGTTGCTCAGTGCGGCAGTGTTGCTGTCTTCAACCGGAATAGCATCGTCTCTGGCTGCCAATGAGATTGGCACTTCCGGTTCTACAACTGCAGTCTCTGCCTCCGCAGCAAATTCTTCCACGACAGTTTCACAGGAGGGTGGAGCAATTTCGTCCACAACTATAGCTACCGAGGGCGGAGAGCTTGTTGCATACAATAAGGGAAGCGGCACCGTATCGGATCCTTACAGGATTTCAGATGTAACCGATTTTGTTGCAATGCAGGAAAAGGTCAATCTCACAACAAGTGCAAATAAAAACTTTGTTCTGACAAGTGATATTGATTTATCAAGCCTTAATGCAAGCGATTTTACATCAAACTCGGTTTATTCTGGTTCGCTTGTTTCCGCAAGCAAAAATCTCAGCGCCTCGTCAAAGAATGTTTACTTCACTCTTGATGGCAACGGACACAGCATTAAGGGTCTCAACATTGCATTTGGCAAGGGAGAAAACTTTGCAATTTTCGGTTATGTGAACAGCAGATCAACAATTAAAAACCTTACTGTTGAAAACTGCGTAATCAATGTAAGCACCGATGTAAAGAATTGCGCTGTTCTTGTTGCCGAAAATGACGGAACAATTTCAAATTGTGAGATCAGCAGATCTGTTCTCACGCTTAAAAATGTTGCGAACGCAGGTATGGTTGCGGCTGTAAATACAGGTACCGTTACCGGCGTAAAAGTAACGGGAACGCAGCCCAATGTCAGCGGGGCTTCCGCCGCATCTCATACAATTTCCGCAAACGGCTCAGTCGGAGCAATTGCGGGCAAAAACAGCGGTAAAATTACCGGTGTGTCTGCAATCAATGTCGGAGAATATATTAACGTTGCTCTTTCAGGAAAAACGGTTTACGGCGGAATAGCAGGATCCAACTCAGGAATTATCTCGAACAGCTTTGCTTCGGGTAATGTCGTGGGCGGCAAAGCAACCGATTTTGTCGGCGGACTTGCAGGCTCGGCGTCAAAGGGCGCTAAATTTGTGAACAACTATGTTCTCGTAGCTCTCAAGTGCAGTGCTTCGGGCAACGGACTTGTTGGCGTCGGCGGAACTTCCGAGATGCTTACAGATTGTTATTGGTCAAGCGACGTAAGCGGAAGAATGGCCTCCGCTACGAATTACGGAACTGATATCAATGATATTGACACTCTCAGATTCAAGACTGTTAAGGTCGGCGAAACCGCAACTCTCTCAAAGTCTGCGCTTTCCGCATCATGGGGAAAAGCAAGCTTTGCAATCGGTGACAGCTTTAAGCAGGGCGGAACAGGAATCGCAGTTTCGGGCTTAACGGTAAAGGGTGTTACTGCAAATAAGGTTGCATGGTTTAACTATAAAACCGAGATTTCTTTACCTTCAACAATCGGAACAGGCTCTCTGAAGATTATGCAGAGCTTTGATTTACCGATACTTGTCGTTCCGGCAAACACTGTTGGTGACGGAACAGCTTCCGATCCGCTTGTTGTTGAAAATACTGCTGAATTTCATTTTCTTAAATATGCGCAAGGCATTCATGCTGAGCTCAGTAAGGATATCTCCGTAAACGGTTCTGCTTTTTCTTTCAAGGGAAATCTTGACGGAAACGGCCATACCGTTAGTGTTTCTGCGCCTGTTTTTACTGAGGTTTGCGGAACGGTTTCAAATATTAACTTTGTTTCAAAGACCGATCTTTCGTCGGCTGTACTCGGAAATGCACTTAATGCGAAAGCAAAAAATGTTTCTGTGACAATAGCAAACGGTGCAGCGTTTAATGCTTCCGGTGTAACTTCCGGCGTAATGTTCGGAACGGTTGCAGGAAGCAGTGAGCTTGATAATTGCCGTGTTAAGGCAGAGGTTAATTTTGCCGGAGATGTTGCATCTTTCGGTGCATTGGTCGGTTCTGTAATCGGTAACGGAACGAGAATTTCAAACAGCGGTGCTGCTGCAAACATTGCCGCTTCCAAGAGAGCGACAAACGCGGCAATCGTTATCGGTTCGGTGAGTGCCACCGATGTAATAATTGAAAATTGTTATGTTTCGGGCAGGAATGATGCAGGAAAATACTCATTTATTGCAAACATTTCTGCTGACGATACAAGGATTTCAAATATATATATGAGCAAGGGTACGCAGACTCCTGCCGACTTTGCAAAGGCCGATAAATCTCAGTTTGTCGAGTGGTCATTTGACGACGGTGAGGTAGCTTTCTTTACCGGCAATGGCGGAAAGTTCAACGTTACGCTTCCGTCTGTTAAAGCAATGAGCGGTTCGACGGCTTCTGACTATTCTGTTAAGACCGATACATCCCTTCTTTCGGCGAAAGTAACCGTTGAAAACGGAAAGCTTATTCTTAATGTTGGTCGTGCCGCAGGTGTTATAACCGTTAAGGGCTGTGCCGTTACAGTGACAAACAAGACGACGGGGCTCTACACAACCGTCAAAATTTCAAACGGACTTGAAAAAGACAGTGCGGGAAACTATATTGTTTCCGGAGCATATGATCTTGCATATATCAGTGAAAATATTACGGAGCTTAACAAGTCGAGCTTTATTGTCGAGTCCGATATTGATATGTCCGAGATTTCAACGTTCGCTCCGATTGGAGGAACACTGGTTCCGTTTAGCGGAAAATTCAAAGGAAACGGACACACGATTTCTAATCTGAAAATCAGCGGAACATCCAAGTCGGGTCTTTTTGCCGCGCTTGAAAATGCCGAGGTAAGCAATCTTGTAATCGCTTCGGCTCAGGTAAATGCTAAGGGTCTTTATTCGGCTGTCCTTGCAGGTCAGGTCTTTGGAAACACCAAGCTTTCGGAGATTACGGTTGTCAACAGCAATGTTGTTTCCGACGGAATTTATTCGGGAGTTATAGCAGGCTCTGTTTCCGGAACATCCGGTATGTCGGGAATCCGAGTTGAAAATTGCTCGGTTAATTCCAAGGCAAACTATGTCGGTGTACTTGCAGGCTATGCTTCCGTTGACGGCGCATTGGAAAATTCAGAGATTAAAAATGTTAAAATTAACGGAGCAGAATATGTTGGCGGTGCAGTCGGTCTTGCCGAGGGCAAGACGGCAATTAAATCCGCATCGGTTGAAGGATCGATAATTAAAGGAGTGTCCGAGATTTCGGGCATTGCCGCAGGCAGAGAAAATGTTTCCGTTGACGATGCACGAGTTTCTTCCTCGGAGATCTCAACGATTGCCGATACAGCGGCATTTGTTGCGGGCGGTATTGCTTCAAGCTTCTGCTCTTCAATCAGCAGTGTTGAGGTTCGTGATACAACAATAAAAGCAGGCGTTGCCTCGGCAATTGTCGGCAAGGCAGCTATGGATGCCAAGCTTTCAATTAAAGGAGCAAATGTTTGCAGCACAACCGTTCGCGCAGAGAGTGCAAATTCTGTGGCGGCCGGAATTCTTGCCGTTTATAACGCCGGCGGTGCTGTTGTTATAAGCGAGGGCTATGTTGACTCCGCGACGACGATTATATCAACGTCTGTTGCTTCGGGTGTTGTCGGAGATATAACGGGCGCAGAGAGTGCACTTGTTGCCGAAAACATTAAGTCGTTTGCGAATGTTGAGACTGTTTCTTCTGCCGATGCCGTTGCTGCGGCAGGAGCAGTTGCAAAGCTAAGCGGTGCAGCACTTAACAATGTCCAGTTCAAGAATGTAAAGATTCTCGGAACCGTATCGGGTGAAAAGGCCATAGGCGGAATGATTGGCATTGTAAAGGGAATTGGCAACTTCAACGGAATGACAGCCGTTATTTCGGATTCGGTATGTGCCGCCCGTATAAAAACAGAGAAAACTAATAAAAATGCCGGCATCGTGGTCGGTTTTGTGGAGGACAGCAAGTCTGTAAATTCCGATAATATAGATTCGTTAGTCAGCGGTACGGTTATTTCCACTTATTTCGGAAATGTTCCCGCATTTGGCGAGTCAACTGAGATAAAGAGCACGAATATTGTCGATATGGATAATCCGAACGGCTCAGCGATTAAACCTTCGGTTGAAAATATATCGACTGTCGGCAAGACTGAGATCGCACTTTCTAATCTTCCAAAAGTCAAGGGATATTCTTTTGACAGCACAACGGGCTGGGTATCCGAAGCTGAGGAAAGAATCAGTGTCGTTTCTTCGAGCGAGGATAAGCTGGTTCTTAAAGTAAATCACATGGCCGATATTTCTATTGTGGCATACTATGTGTCAAATTCGGACAGCGAGATAAGGATTCCGGTACATTTTGCTATTAAATCCGATGTACGCACGCCGCTCAAGGGTGATGGCACAAGCACATCGCCATATCTTATTTCAAATGCCTATGATCTTGAGTCGGTTGCCTATTATGACAGCCTCGGAAAATACTTTGCACTTGCTGAAGATATCAGCTTTGATGCAAAGGACTTTGATTTCGGCGGCGGATTCTATAATGTAGGAAACGGCGTTGTAACAATCGGCAGTGCTGAAAGCGGCTTCAAAGGCAACTTTACGGGTCTTTACAACGGAAAGATCCATTCAATCAACGGATTGATGCTTTCAGGCAATGTTCTCGGCGGACTGTTCGGAGCGACGGACGGTGCCGTTATCTCTGATATTGTAATAAACAACGCAAGTGTAACAGGTCTTAATTTTGCAGGCGTTGTAGTCGGCATTGCAAAAAATACCGTTATTAAAAATGTAACGGTCAATAATTCAACTGCAATGTCAAGTGAATTCGGAAGTACGGCAGGTATTATTGCCGGAAAAGCCGAAGGACTGACAGCAGAAAATATTTCAATAAACCAATCAAATGCTTCAACAACGCTTAATGCGACCTCGGCAACGGTTGAGACCGCAGGCGGTGTTGCGGGAATTTTCAGCGGAGAGCTTAAGGATATTCAAATGAACAGCGTTACCGTTAAAGCCGGAACAATTGCAGGCGGTGCGGTAGGTAGCTCAGCAAAAGCACAGCTTGAAAACGTTGTATTAGACGGAAAAGTTTCCGCTAAAACAGCCGGCGGAATGATCGGCGTGCTTGAAAATCCGAATAACAGCTTTGTGAAGAACTGTTTCATCAGCGGAGGCGTCTCAGGTGAAAAGCTTGCGGCAGGCGTAATTGCAGAGGTTGGATCAAATTCGACATATATTGCAAAAACCGAGCAGGCTCTTGTTGAGAGCACCGTTATAGCCGCTAAGGCTGAGGGTGAAATTTCTGCGGCAGTTATTGCAAAAGCGGATAAGGGAACATTCTCTGATAATGAAAATGCAAAAATCTTGTCAAATGTCTATTATTCATCATATCAGAACGAGAGCATTTTCGGTACGCAAGAGCTTAATTCTTATCAGTGCTCCGGATACATGGCCGTTGATCTCAGCGCAATGAGATGTGTTCTCGGAGGAACCGAAAAATCGTTTATTACGCTTGACGGCGAAAATACTGTTCTCGGTGAAAGTGATATTATAATCGCGGCAGGTAACGGTAACTACAAGTTGTTTGAGCTTCTCGGACATAAGTATGAGCTCGCCTCAGTTTCTTCGAAACCTAAGGGTGTATTGACTTATGATTCGTCAACGTCTTCAGTCAGTGCAAAGGGCGCTGTTGACGGTGCTAAGCTTGTATTTACGTATTCAAACGGTCTTGAAACAGCAATTCCGGTTGCTTATTCCTCACTTCTTGCGGGCTCGGGTACAAAGTCCGATCCGTACAGAATCGGAACGGCAGACGAGTTTGCAGTTATGATGCAAAACGGTGGCCGTGAAGATGTTTATTATACATTAACAAATGATATCGACCTCAGCGGTGTTAAATCCGCAGACAGTTTTGCGGGCATTCTTGACGGTGCAAATAATGTTGCTTATGATTTCAGCGGAGAGTCATTGTTTGCAAGCGTCAGCGGAACAGTAAAAAATATCGGCCTTGTGGGATTTGATATTGATTCTAAATCATCAACAACAGTCGGTGCTTTGGCGGGCGAGCTGAACGGAGCAACGATTGAAAACTGCGTTGTAATTGCCGATGTCAATACGTTCGGAAAGGTTCAGGACGCAGGTATAATTGCAGGACGTGCAACAAACGGTACGAAGATAGAAAAATGTATCACCTCCGGCAGAGTAAGCGGCTCGTCGCTTCTTGCCGCAGGCGGATTGGTAGGCTCATCAAGCAATTCTCAGATAAACGGTACGGTGTCAACGGCGTATGTATCAGCCGGCGGATATGCAGGCGGACTTGTCGGCGAAGCAGATTATACTGCACTCAGCAACTCCGTTTTCGGAAATATGACAAACTCACTTGACAAGAAAGCCGGAAATATTGCAGGCAGATTTGCCGAGACTTCTTCGGCAGAGAATGTTCTCTTTGACAGTTGCACGGTAAAGAATGACATTGCAGCGGTCGAGGGCGCAACAGGCATGATGAAGGCTTCGACAACAAAGGCTCTTGAAGAAGCTTCAATAATCGGTTTTGCAAGCACGAAATCCGGATATGCTGTTCCGGCGACTCTCAAGTCAACCGAAGCCTCGGAGAAGTTCGCAACTGCGGTTGACTTTGCTGCTCTTACTGTAAAATATATGTCCGGATCAAATATCGGATCTGCAACGAATTATACCGATATCAAGGTTCCGTCGGAAGTAAATTCTAATTCCGTAAGCGTGGACAGATCAAAGGGTCTTGTTATCACACTTATGAAGAACAAAGACTACGCTTCAACGGATAATATAATTGCAAGATATTCAAATCCGGCGAGCGGCAGTTTGACAGATATCGGATATTCAATAGTAGATAAAACGAATAAGCTTAACGGCAAGCTCATCGGTGTTATGCTTAAAACAAAGGCCGATAACAATGCCGAAGCATTCAGCTTTTTCACGAAGGTCGGTGCTCAGGCGAAGGCCGTTAACAGCGTATATGTTGCAGACGGAATATATATTGACCTCAGTCTTCCACAGGGCTACGGATATGAAATTAAAGCTGTGGATTCTGACGGAAAAGAGCTTAACGTTACGGATGTTGCTAATGAAGGCAAGCTTATTGAAGTAAACGAAAGCGACAGCGTTGACATTACTGTTGAAATCAAAGAGGTTAAGACTGATTGGGGTCTCAGATCCATTTGGAGCGTTATAGGTAAATAATTAAAGGGTTGATGTTACAATGAAAAAAAAGTTTACATTTATTAAAAACTTAATATTAGCTGTGGCATCGGCCCTGACTCTTATAGCGGTTTCTTTTGCGTGGTTCAGCAATTCAAACCAAAACTTTGTCCCATCAATTACGGGGGAGGTTGTCAGTCCGACGTATGCAAGCGTAGCATACTATACTGCCGACAGCAGCGGAAATTATTCAAGATTGACAGGAAATATTGAGCTTAACAACTGGACATCGGGTACCTACAAAAAATATAAGATGATTCTTACAACTGCAACCGATGAAAAGCTTAAGTTAAGCATGTCGATCGATTCTCTCCCCTCAAATATGAATTCGGATCTAAAAAATTCCGTTCAGGTTAAATATACCGTGTATAAGGCGATAAAAACTGTGAAAAACGGAGTTGTAACATTTACCGACGGAGCACAGCTTTTCGGTTCGGATTACATGAGGCTTTCGTCTCTTTCAAACGGAAAGATTTTTGACGGAAGATCGCTTGCCGACAGTCAAACCGAGAAGAACGATGTGTTTATTATTTATTATGAGATAGGTCTTGCGGCAGACAGTCCGTCCTCAATCGAAGGTTTGTCATCGTCGCTCGGCACTCTTAAAATCAACGTTCAGCCGGTTTCATAAGTTATGAAAAAAGCAGGAAAAATTTTCTCAAGAATAATGGCGGTGCTTTCGGCACTTATATTTATTCTCGGATTTACAGTGTTTGTATCTGTCCTCAGCGCTTCCGCCGGTAAAGCGCCGAGTGTGCTGGGATTCAGTGTGTTTCAAGTGCAGACAGGAAGCATGGAGCCGGAGATTCCCGTCGGAGGGATTGTTATTGTTCACAAAACAAAACCTTCCTCGCTCAAAGTCGGCGACGTGATTTCTTTTTATTCAAACGATATGACAATAAGCGGCCAAATCAACACCCACAGAATAGTTGAAATAAAAGACAGCGACAGCGGCGAAAAAATCTTTCTCACTAAGGGTGACGCAAATGATTCTGTCGACACGGCGGCTGTTTTTGAAGTGGATCTGATCGGCAAGGTAATTCTTAATGTAGGAACGGTCGGAAGCTCGGCATTGGATGTGCTGAGAAATCCTAAAATAATATTTATTTTTATTGTTTTGCCCTTGATTTTTATCACCTTGGGCGAGGCGGTTAATTTGGCAAAGCTGATTGCCGAATATAAATTCTCGGATCAGAAGGATGAAGAAGATGAAAAATCTTCGAAAACAAAAGATTAATATGCTTCTGACCGCAATAATTATTTGCATTTCGGTCGTGGCTGTAGGAGTTGTTTATACTCCGAAAATTCTCAAAATGGACATGAAGGTTGTTGAAACGGGCAGCATGTCTCCGACAATAAAACCGTACAGCCTGATATATATAAAGCCTTATGATAATTTTGAGGACTATAGAGTTGGCGATATTGTCACCTTTACCGATAATTATCAGCAGAAAAGCTTCACTCACAGAATTGTTGAAATTGATGAACAAACGCAAAGCTTTGTGACAAAGGGCGATGCAAACGAGGAAAACGATCTTGGAAAGACATCGGCCGAGTATGCCGAAGGCAAGGTCGAAGCAACGATCCCGTATCTGGGTTATCTCGTTAAGTTCCTGCGATATACTGCCGTTAAGATTGTGATTGCAATAATTTACATCGCATGGGCGGCGATTGAGATTGAGCTGTTTATAGCGGAAAGGAAGAAAGCTTATGACTAAAAGAATAATTGCTTTTGTAGCGTCGTTGGCGGTTGTGATTGGTCTTATGAACTGCGGAACCTCCTATGCATGGTTCGTTACAACGCTGGAAAAGAAGCAGAGCATTTCGGTTTCCGTTGTCAGCGCGGCGCAGACCGCAAAGCTCACTGACTTAGACAGTGATGAGAAAACCATTATTATGCCCGGAGACAATCTTGTAAACCTCGACGGACAGGGTGCAATGCTCAGAATAAATAACGGCTCGACAACCGATGTTCAGATAAGACTTTCTATCGAATATACAAGCTATGCTTCGGGAAAAGCGGAGCAGAAGATTTATTCAGGCAGCGGAGATGATATCGATGTTACCTTTGCCGCAAACAAGTGGTCAAAGAACACAAATGCAAGCGGTACTTGTTATTTCTACTATATGGGCGACAAGTATGAGTCGGAGAGCATAGCCGACTTGAACGCTGTTCCGTCAATCAGCTCTGAGATCTCTTATATTGACGCAATTTCAAGCATTACCTATAAGGAAAACATTTCAAAGGCCTATGCAGGACAGCCGGTAAATTTAAAGGTAATTTTTGAGGCTAAGCAGGCTGACAATGTTTCGTGGAACAGCATAGATTCTTATCAGCTCACCGGCACAGCTGCATGAAGAATGACAGAGTGAAGCCGAAGGTCGGCAATGTTTTATTTAATATTCTTGCGATAATTACCGTAATTTCGGTCGGTTTTGTTGCTTTTAATCTTCTTTCGGGTGCAAAAGGATATGCCGTGACCAGTGACAGCATGGCGGAGACCTTGCATCGAGGCGATCTTGTCTTTTCAAAAAAAGCCGAGTTCGCAGAGCTTGATGTCGGCGATGTCGTTACGGTCGGCTCAAAGGAGCTTGATGAATACTTTACCCACAGAATTGTTGCTATAGACAGAGATAATCAAACTGTAACAACACGGGGCGACAACAATCCCGAAGATGACCCGATGCCGACTCCTGCCGATAGAATTGTGGGCAAAATGTGGTACAGCGTGCCGCTGCTCGGATATTTTTCCATAGCATTTGGCGGTGTTTCTCAGATAAAAGGTTTGATAATTCTTGCGATTGCAGCAGTTGCGCTTGTTGCATTAAATATGCTTTTAACTCATATGAAGAAAAAAAACGGAGGTGGCAGCGATGAATAAGGTTAAAAGAATTATGACGCCGATAATGGCTCTTGTTCTTGTTCTTTGCATAGGATATTTTTCGGGAATGTCAAAAACCTCCGCGTGGTTTTATGATAGCGGCGTCATTGACAGCGGCGATCGCTTTGTTTTCGGAAATCTCTCCGTTAACACAAAATTCGTTATAAACCACAGTGTAATTTTTGATGCTGCGACCAAGCTTGCAGACAAAAATGAAAAGCTTTTTGATCGGGCAGTCAATTTTGATGATATCAATGTCACCAATTCGGGAACAATTCCGGCAAGAGTATACATCAATGTTGATGTTACAAACGGAGCAAAAGGTTATCGCTGGTTTGTATATACCGATGACATGCTTGTTAACGGAAGTGTAAAGGAGACAATCAAAGCAAACCTGCCTTCTCTCACTGAGACGGAGCTGAACAGGTACAACAGTTCAAAATATGTGCTTTTGGCTCCGGGTGAATCGAAAGTTTTGAAGATCGCAAGCTGGGTGGAGTATGATGAGGTCAGCACAGCTCTTGCGCAGGGTGAATCGCTCACCTTTGCAACAAGAATTTATATGACAGCAACGCAGGATAAAGACGGCGTAATCGGCTAAGGAAATCGAGGTGACGAATATGTCAAAAAAGATAAGCAAAAAAGCATTAGTTGTTATCGTTGCGGTTATCGCAATAATTGCCGTTGTAGGCAGTTCTTTGGCGTGGTTCGTTACTCAGACCTCAAAGTCCCAAAGCTTCATTCTTTCCGGCATTAAAGCTTCGGCAACTGTTTATTTTGCTAATAATAAAAGAGATGTTGATGCTGAAAAATTCAAGGACGAAAATGGGCTTTATACGCTCAGCCTTAATAAGGACGATGAGAATTATATCGGAAAGCTCAAGGTGATTGTTCATCGCAGCGGAGCAGCCTGTTGCCTCAGAGTTAAGACTGCTTTTGAGTGGCAGCTTGCCGACGGTTCGATCACAAAATTCACAACAAACGTTCCGTATGTTTTTAACGAAGAATGGTATGACAACCGCAGTACAGATTACTGTGTATATTTTATGGGCGGTGATCGCTCGGGAAAAGCAAAAAGTGACACGCTCTATCTCATCAGTGACTTTGATGAAAGCAAGTTTGATGTCTCTGATGTTGAGGCAGGAACAACAGTTAAAGCCCTGATAGAGGTTGACGCAGTACAAACAAACCGTTATCCGCAGCTTTGGAATATTGAAAAATTACCGTGGGAATAATGGAAGTTGATTTCTATGTCAAATAAGAAAAATGTGCCTGTGGCAGGTAAAACTGTCGCAGGCAAAAACAATTATAATAAGAAAAAGGATGCACAGCGTAAAAAAGCTGAAGCGGAGAAGAACGCAAAGCGTCTGATTGAGGAGAAGAGAAAGAAACAGAAGCAGCGCGAAAAACGCAGTGAGGAGATTCGCAGACAGCGCCAAAAGATTTCCGCAAAGGAGACAAGGACGGCTGAAAGAAAAGCAAAGAAAGAAAAAGCTAAGCTATTACATAAACGTCGCAAGGCGCGCGTTGTTAAGAAAATCCGCTATTACACAAGCAAAAAGTTTCTTTCATCGTTGAATTATTTTCGCATTTTCACCTGCATTATATTGCCGATATCTTTGATTATAACAGCAAGCATTTGCATTTCTCGATCGGTTCTTGTAAATGTCCCTGCTGATATAAGGGCAGCCGAGTTCAACGGAAGAGTTGAAAGTGAAACGGTTGCAGGAGACAGTATATTCAACGTTCAACAGCAGCAGGTTTTTGTTGATGCGATAAAATCAAAAGGCAGTCGCAAGTTCAGCTTTTATTTTAATTCGGTTGTAAATATCGGAGATGATTTTTCAACGGACGATTTATGCTTCGGCAACCCGAAAACAAATGATTTTGTGCTGATTGCAACGGTTTATGATAAGGACAATACCGTGCTTTATCGTTCTCTCGGACTAGAACCGGGCAAGGAAATAAACCGTGCCAAGCTTTTTGGAGAAATGAGTTACGGAATACATGATGTCAAGGTCGCTGTCAACGCCTATGACAAAAATACAAATAAAAAAATCGGCACAAGATATGCTAAAATTAAAATTGCGGTCGGTGTGGAGTACAATGGCGAAGAATAAATCAAAAAAGTCAATAGTATTTGTTGCTGTGGCTGTGGTTGCCGTGGTGCTGTGCGTGATTGCATTGACAGGCAGTGCACCTCGCATAAGGCTGTCACTTGCGGGCGGAGGTAAGGTCAGTAACGGAATTCTGACCGGTGTTGATGCAGATGCACATATAACAAGCGTTCCCGAAGGTGAAATACGCTACTTGATAAATAAACGCATTGTGTTTGAAAAAAGCTATTCGCTTGGTAGTGTGATGCTTGAAAACCCCGAGAGCTGTCAGTATGATATCAAGTTCATAATTTATAAGGATGACGGCGAAATGATTTATACGTCTCCGATGATAAAACCGGGTCAGTGCCTTGAAAAGGATAAGCTGTCAACCGTTGTTAAGGCAGGCGAATATAATTGCTCATATTCGGCGCAAGCATATCAAGACGGTGAACTAAAGGGAGAGGTCACCGGTGTTGTGACTGTAATAGTCGGTTAAATAAATATTCAAAAGGCTGCTGTATTACCGGCAGTCTTTTTACATGAAAACACCTCGGAGATTTCTATACAAAGAATCTCCGAGGCGTCGGTTTTAGCATAAATTTTTATCTGTTGTCAATTTTATAAATTGCATAAGCAAGGAACTGACCGTTAACGAAGTCACATCCGTTTGTGATGATGAAATCCTTATATGCCTGAACGTAAATACCCTCTGACATTATGCCGGGGTTTGATTTCTTTGTCGGGTGGGTGAAACTCGTTGTTCTCGGTGCGCCTGTGCTGGAAACGTGAACCATTGTTGCCGTTGTTCCGTCATAGTCCGAGATATTAAGGTCGGGGTTGTAGCACTCCATGTGATATGCCCAGTGAGAGTGACCGTTGAAGAATACAACGTTATGATATTTTTCAAGGAGCTTTCTGAAACGTCTTTCGTCCTTGTTGCCCTTGAAATAAGGAATTGTATAGAAAAGACCCCAGTCGTTATAAATGTTGCCTTCACCAAGGAAGGGGTTGCCCTTCGGAGCATTGAGGAAGGTATGGAAATAGAGGTAAACTCTCTTATCCTTGTATTTTTCAAACATTGCTTCAAGCCAATCCTGCTGCTCGTCGGTTACAATCTGAACGAACGGAACGTATGCGTCTTTAACTTGGCTGAAGAAAATGAATACATCGCCGTTTGTCTCTTCACCCGAGTAAACGAAGTCATATCCGTTATCTGCTACGTCAAGAACACCTGCCGGTTTGTTCTCGGAAAATACGCCGACATTTACGTTTGCTTTCCATGAATTATAGTCAAATTTGTCTCTGCAATCGTGGTTGCCCTTGCAGGAAAAAACATTGAAGTCATGCTGATCGTTGTATTTGTGGAATGATTCATATGAAGATGTCTCGCCTTCATATGAAAGATCGCCTGAAACGCCGACTATTGAAACACCCATGTCGTCGAGGAAGTTAAGAGCCTGCGGATAAGAGGTATCGGACCAATCATTGCCTTCGTCATCAAAATATCTGCCGAAGTGAACGTCGCTGAGTGAGCCGAAGCTGTAGGTCATGTCACCGTAATCGGGAATGTTTTCCTCAGGAATCTTGTCTGTGTCAAGAAGCTGATCCTGATAATAGAGAAGAATGGTTTCTGCGCCGTCGGGAATCGCAAGGAATGAGTTTGTTTCGTGCTCGCCCTTGCCTTTCTTGACGTCAACCTGTGCAAACCAACTGTAAGGAACAATCTTGCCGCTCGGTGAGCTTGTTGTAAGCTTGTTGCCCTGTGCATCGCCCCAATACAGTTCATAAGTTGCGTCAAAATTCGCCGTTACCATTGCTGTGCCCTCGGCTGAACCGGCTTCTTCATTGGCGAAAACAAAGTTAGAATTTGCTTTAACGCCATCGGGCGGAATCGGAGCAGGAGCAATAATTCCGGCTGAAATAAGAGCTGAAAGAATGAGCGCAATAAGCTTTTGCATAAAATTAACTATCATATTTTTCCTCCGTATCTTTAAAATTTGTGTATCCGCTGATACTGAAAATATTATACCATTTTAAAGCGTAGAAAATCAATACCTTCTTGACATTTATGTTATAATTGTATATAGAAAAAGAAACGGAGGTTTTGTTATGAAAGATTTTTATGATATAATCAAGTCACGCAGAAGTATCAGAGGATACAAGAGTGATGAAGTACCTGCCGATAAGCTTGCAAGAATTCTTGATGCGGGAACATATGCGCCGACAGGCAGAGGAAAGCAGTCACCGCAGATTATAGCAATAAAGGATAAGATGACGAGAGATAGGATTTCCGCACTTAATGCCGCAGTTTTGCGCACGGATAGCGACCCCTATTACGGTGCGCCTGTGATAGTTCTGGTGCTTGCCGACGGCAATGCAAACACCTTTGTCGAGGACGGAAGCTGTGTGCTTGAAAATCTTATGCTTGCTGCCGAAGCCGAGGGTCTCGGCTCTGTTTGGGTTCACCGTGAACGTGAGATATTTGACAGCGAGGACGGCAAGAAACTCCTCCGTGAATGGGGACTTCCCGAAACGCTTCGAGGTGTGGGATCAATTGCTCTCGGCTATCCGGCCGTTGAACCGAAAGAAACAGCTCCGAGAAGAGAGGGCTATATTAAGTATATCTGAACATAAATTGATTACAAATTGTAACTTTTTGTAACTTTTATAAAGTTTGTTTATTATTAACATGATAATGCTTACTAAAAGATAAAATATATTGCATAATATACAATAAAATGGGCTTATTTGTTTGATCTAAATTGAAATTTTGGAATAAAAGTCACAATTTAAGCATCTGAAGATTTGACATTTGTAACCTTTTGTGTTATACTCCTGTCCGTTGTGTAAAAACTACCGACAGGAGTTATTTTTATGAAAACACTTATAAAAAGAATAATGCCGGTTCTTTTGGCAATAGTTACAATCCTTACGGTCGCTTCTTTTAACACTGCAAGCGCAAAAGGATATAATTGTACGAATGCAAAGCTTCAGCAGCTCATCAATGAATGGGAGGGCGTTTACTGGACGGGTTCGTTCAGAACCGCAACAACCTGTAAGGGCTTTGCCGATATGATGTTTAACGAGCTTTACGGAAACGGTGGCGTCGGTGCTTATAATTCGGGCGCTTACAGCTATTATGTTCCGACTCCGCGCAAGGCAACCGAGATCGCAAGACTCAGCTCGGCGGGATACAAGGATTTTTATAACATCATGCACAAAGCGGCTTCGGGTGACTACATCCAGTGGGCAACAGCTTATTCGCAGCATTCGTCAATTTTTATTTCATGTGATGAGAACGGATTTTATGTTTTTGACAGCAACTATGTTGAATCGTATCTCTGCGCCGTGCATTATATCACCTATGAGTATATCGCTGATATCACTTACGGCGTATCGCTTTACAGATCGACCTCAAGTGCCGCCGCTGTAAAGAAGGAAGTAAAAAAGACTGTTGCAAAAAAAGCCGTGCCAAAGGTCATTCCTTATGAATTTGAGGAGAAAAATGTCACTCTTTCATATATGGAGACCTATACTCCGTCCGTTAAAGGCGGAAAGAAAATTACAAGCTGGACTTCATCAGACGATCATGTTGCTGTTGTAAGCAGTGACGGCGTTGTAGAGGGCGTTTCCGGCGGAACGGCAGTAATAACTGCAATCAATTCAGAGGGCAAGTCAACGCAGATGACCGTAACGGTTGAAGATACCTCGGTCAAAAGAATTATCGGCGTGCTTCTTGAAGGCTTCAAGCCGATGGGCGTCAGTGACCTCATTGCGTAAACTGAATTACAGTAAAAAGCGTGACCGTTACGGCCACGCTTTCTTTTTATTTTTTCTTTAAAAAGTCAATTCCGAAAACCCTGTGAATCGGTTTTGTAATTTTTGATTTCATACGCTGCGTCTGTGACATCCAGCTTCCCGAATACCAGTGAATAGAAATTGTGTTTTCCGTTTTGCTCATGATTCCCGTGTTGCTGCCGTAGGGGTTCATGTAGTCGCTCGGCAAAATCAGTGCACCTGCCACAGTCTGCATCTTTCCGTCAAGCTTCAGTCCGTAGCGAAGCAGGGCGTCCGTATTGAGTCGGGGGCAGGTAACCGTGCCGCTCTTTCCGTCAAGGTACGGCTCATATTCTTTAACCATCGCTGTAATGGCTTCCCCATGAGCAACAGACCCGAAGCCGAGTCCCGTTGCGACGTAATCGGGGTTTTCCAGACCGAAAAACGCCTCGTTATCAAGAAGGAAATCAATATTTTTAATAAGCTCAACATCGGTGTCGAAATATATTCCGCCGTTTTTCTCAATTATTTCAAGACGGGCAAAATCGCTGAGAAAAGCATATTTCTTTTCTTTGGCGCACATTTTGGTATATCCAGTTGAATTGACGTCATAGTTACTTTCGTTCCACTCAATAATCTCATAATCGGGACAAAGCTTTTTCCAGCTTGATATACATTTTTTTACGGATTTCGGCTTATCTGCACCGCCGAACCAGCAATAGTGAATCTTTTTGGGTATCATTCGATCACCTCTGAAAAAATTATAGCATAAACAAGCTGTTAAATCAACTCAGCTTAATGGGATGGGGTTAGCAAAAAAGTCCCGTTCCGAAGAACAGGACTTTACTCTGGTGAGGATGAATGGATTTGAACCATCGACCCCTTGCATGTCAAGCAAGTACTCTAACCAACTGAGCTACACCCTCAAAGCAGAGTTATTTTATCATACTTTTTGTGCTTTGTAAAGAGTTTTGTAAAAACTTATGAAATCATTTTCTCTTTTTCCTTGAAATAAACACCGTTATAGGTTATACTTTATTTATATAACCGCTGAGGACAGCACTTTGCTTTAATCAGTGGTTATTTCGAGGGAAGATGAAAGGAGAAGTATGTATTATATTATAATGGACCTCGAGTGGAACAACGCTTTTGTTCACCGAACCAAGAGCTTCATGAACGAGATCATTGAGGTCGGCGCCGTTATGCTCAACGAGGAGCTTGAAGAAATAAGCGAGTTTTCGTGCTTCGTTAAATCAAGAATCGGTAAGAAAATACGCAGCAACATTAAAAAGCTGACGCACATTACAAATGACGATATGAGAAGCGGCGAACCCTTTGAAGCGGTGATGAAGAAGTTTCAAGACTGGATCGGCGACAGGGAAAACGTTATTCTCACATGGGGCAACGGCGATATTCGTGTTATTATTGAAAACTTCCGCTTTCTTACGGGTCGAGAGACCGTTCCGTTTTTGTCAAACTATACTGACGTTCAGCGTTATTTTCAGATTAAAAGAAACATACCTGTTGAAAAACAGCTCGGTCTTTTTAATGCCGCCGAGGATGTGGGGATGGATCCAAACAGCTTTTCTCACCATAGGGCGCTGGATGACAGTCTGTTGACCGCCGAATGCTTCAGGCGAGTTCGCAGCGATGATTTTGCGAGATATATTTTGCCCTGTGACAATGCGTTTTATGAGAAGCTTTTTTTCAAGCCCTATGCAATCAGCAATATCAACAGTCCGCTTGTTGATAAAAGTTTGCTCAATTATACCTGCGAGGAATGCGGAGTCAAGGGCAAGCTTATAAAGAAATGGCGCTACTCCAATCAATATTTCCGCGCGATATATGAATGTCCGAATTGCGGCAAACGGGTACGTGTTGCAGTTCGCTTCAAGAAATACTATGATACACTTGACACGAGAAAAACCGTTACACTTATTACCGATGATGAAACGCCCGTGCTTATACAAAATGGCCTTGAATGATTTATTCAAGGTCTGTTTTTTTGTATAAACCGTAAAATGTGAACAAATTTTAAATAAGTGATTGACAAACGGGCCATTCTGGTATAGAATAAATCGAACTCTTTAAGAGCGGTACAGTGATGCCGACAAGATTTTACATGAAGCGGAGCAAGGTCTGCATATATACTTATGTAATTTTGTGTCTTGTCGCACTGTGCGACAGGGCATTTTCTTTTTTTCGGAGGCTCACATGAATAAAAAAATCATGGATGAAGCGGCTCTCGGAAGAGCCGTAATGAGGATCTCACACGAAATAATCGAGAAAAACAAGGGGACAGAAAACATTGTGCTTGTCGGAATCAAGCGTAGGGGAATTATCCTCGGACAGATGATACACGACAATATTATGAAGATTGAAGGCGTTGACGTCCCGTTCCAAACCTTGGATATACACTTTTACCGTGACGATTTAACCAAGGAGAGCGAAGCTCCGATTTATAACGCCGAAAATGACCGATTTGAGGTTACGGACAAAAAGATAGTTCTGGTTGATGACGTTATATACACCGGCAGAACGGTCAGAGCGGCAATCGAAGCAATTTTTACAATGGGCAGACCGTCGCAGATACAGCTTGCCGTGCTCATCGACAGAGGACACCGTGAGCTGCCGTTCAAGGCAGACTACATCGGTAAAAGTATTCCGACCTCGAGAAATGAGACGGTATCGGTCAAGGTTGAGTGTATCGACGGAGAAACAGGCGTGGATTTGCTCACGGATTAAGGATTTAAACACGAACGTGTTTGAAATAAAGGAAAAAAACGGAGGTATATCAAATGCAACTTATTTACAATGTCAAAGACAAACCGAAGTTCGGTCAGTTGATCGTTTTCGGCTTCCAGCAGGTTCTTGCTATTCTTGCGGCAACAATCGCGGTTCCGACAATCATCGGTAACGGAATGTCGCAGTCGGCAGCTCTTTTCGGAGCAGGCGTCGGCACAATCGTTTATCTTCTCTTCACAAAGTTTAAGAGTCCCGTATTCCTCGGCTCGTCGTTCGCTTTCATCGGTTCAATGCTCGCAGCATTTGCAGGAGCGATTTCAGAGGCGGCAGGACATTTCGGACTTATCATCGGTGCTCTTTTCGCAGGACTTGTTTATGTTGTTATTGCAATCGCTGTAAAGGTTGCAGGTGTTAAATGGATCAACAAGCTTATGCCTGCCGTTGTTATCGGACCGACGGTTTCAATCATCGGATTGTCGCTCGCAGGCAACGCAGTCGGCGATCTCACACTCGGTAAGGTTATGACCGAGGTTACAACTCAGACAGTTGAAAACGGCAAAATCGTTGACGTTGTTTCCTCCGTATCAACCGCAAGCCCGTATGTTGCGCTTATCTGCGGACTCATAACTCTCTTTACTGTTGTTATCTGCTCGGTTTACGGCAAGAAGATGACAAAGCTCATTCCGTTCATTATCGGTATCCTTGCAGGCTATGTTGCCGCTGCAATCTTCACCGTAATCGGTATCAAGACAGACAACACAGCACTTCAGGTTATCGACTTCACGGTTTTCCATGACCTTAAGTTGTTCTCCGTTCCCGATTTCACATTCCTTGAGGCTGCAAAGGGTGCTAAGGAAATCGACGGTCAGTATCTTGCAACTGTTGCCGTTGCTTATGTTCCCGTTGCATTCGTTGTATTCGCAGAGCATATCGCTGACCATAAGAACCTTTCTTCAATCATTGAGCAGGATCTCCTTGAGGAGCCGGGTCTCCACAGAACGCTTCTCGGTGACGGTGTCGGTTCAATGTTCGGCGCAATCTTCGGCGGCTGCCCGAACACAACATACGGCGAGTCGGTCGGCTGCGTAGCAATCACCGGTAACGCTTCTGTTGTAACAATCCTCGCCACAGCAATCATGTGCATGATCATCTCCTTCTTCGGACCGTTCGTAACCTTCCTTGCAAGTATTCCGAACTGCGTAATGGGCGGTGTTTGCATCACTCTCTACGGCTTCATCGCAGTCAGCGGACTTAAGATGATCCAGAAGGTTGACCTTGACGACAACAAGAACCTCTTTGTCGTAGCGGTTATCCTTATCTGCGGCATCGGCGGACTTACCGTAAACTTCGGCAAGGTAACGCTCACTTCTATCGCTTGCGCACTTATCCTCGGTATCATTACAAACGCAATGCTTTCAAAGAAAGGCAAGAAGGCATAAGCCAAGCTAAGATAAAAATATAAATTTACTCCCACTCGTCCGACGGGTGGGAGTTTTTATGTAAGCATATAATCTTTTTGCTTGCTCACTTAAGAGATATGATAGGATTTATTTAAACTCTTTTTGTGCAACAAAGTTGCTGATATAGACATTTGATTTGAACCACTGAAAATCATCTTTTATGCAATATGTTTCTATGGTTAATGTATCAACATCGCTGACATTGAATTTAAAATCTTTAGGAAGAACACCTGCAGTCATATAGGGAGAAGTGTAAATTTTGACTCCATCGGCATAAGCTACAAAATAGGACTGGTTTGTAGTATCTTTGTCTTTATTGGGCAGGAAAAGCGTTCCACTGACAGTATCATATTTTTTTGATAGTTTATAAGTATAAGAAAATTTAACATCTGTATCAGTTGCAGCGACATTAAATCCAATAACGTTTTCATGAGTGGTATTATCATTTGCGGTTCCGGAATTGTAGAAGAATGGGGTATCGTCTTTTTTAAGAATATTTTCTTCTTTATACAATTCAAACGGAATATACTGTTCATACTTTGATTTAGATGCTTGATATGTTGCATTATTGGGAGAAAGCTTCAAAGCGAAATTGATATTGCTGACGGCGGAATATGCGTCCTTTTTCTTGAAGCTCTCCTCGGCTTTCGTTGCATAGGAGTCTGCATGCTTTGTTTTTACTTCGGACATCTTTTTATTTATGGTATCTATATATACCATAAGCCCTTCGTTATTTTTAAATCGTGAGCTTGCTTCATCTAAGGTTTTAATGGCTGTTTCATAATCACCGGAGTTCATGTAAGAATCCGCTTCTTTGATTATGGCGTCAATATAAAGATTTAAGCTGTCGTCTATCAAATTTTGTGAATCCGAATAGCAACCGCTATCTTGTGAGACACGGCACAAACTTTCAATTGCGCTGTAATAATCTGTTTGATTATAATATGCAACGCCTTTACAGTAATCCTCGACACTTCTTATTCTATCGCACAACTCAGTCCACAGCGGCTGATTGTTGATTGAAATACAATTACAGAATGGAAAATCATTGGAGTTATAATACGGGTTGGTTTTTCCTGCGCTCATAAGCGTACCGTATTGGGCTAACCAAACATCGATAGCCTGATCATTGATTTGCGCTTCGCTTTTGAAGTCAAATTTATCAATATCCTTAATCATGTCATTAAGTTTATCAGCGATTAACTTATCAACCTTTTTTAATTTAGATGAATCCGTTACCGCATTGGAATATTCAATTTGAACGCTCTGATAATCGTTTTCTTTAAGCGCTTTTTTCATTTTGCTTGTTACAGAACCGCTTCCGCTGACAGCGCATATTACTATAATTAAAACCGCAAGAGCAGCTCCGATAGCAATAATCGCAGGCTTTGTCGGTTTCTTAAAGCTTGATACCTTTTCTTTGACCTCGTCTTTGACTTCGTTTAATTTATCGGAATTTTTTATTTTATCTATTTGTGCCGAAACATATTCACGATTTGCGTTTTTTGTTTGTGTACCGCAATAGGGGCAGGTTGTTGAGCCCTCGGCAATTTCGGTGCCGCATTTTCTACAAAACATATTTTTCTTCCTCCTTGCTTAGAATAAATACGAAAGAGATGCTCCGCTTGCAACGATAATGATTGCCGCAATTGCAACGATGATATACCAACACCAATATGACCTCGCAAAGCTTCTGCGGGTTAAGTTGGACGAATTGAAGCAGAAAATCAGATTAAAAATCAAGCCGAGCACAGGAACTACAAACAGGATTGAATATCCGAAGAAAGCCCATGCACTCAGCGTGTTCTTATTGGGGTCGGGAGCAATCGCCACGTACTGAGGCTGATTGTAAGAATTTACCGGCTGAACCGCTGCGACTGGTGCTTGCTGTGTGTACTCTTTTTCAGCGACTACCTTGCAGCCGCAGTTTTCGCAGAAAGTATCATTTTTACTGATTTTGTTTCCGCAGTTTTTACATATTGCCATTTTAAAATCTCCTTTTTATTTTTCTTCTTTTAATAATAAATACTCCTTTCTTGGATATAATACACCACATTAAGTGTATTTGTCAATACATCTTATTTGATGTATTAAAATTCTTTTGGTGGTGTTGATGAAAGAATATAACAAGATTATTCGGGAACTCAGAGAAGATCATGATTTAAAACAAAAGGATATTGCAAAGCTACTCGGAACAACACAGCAGGTTTATTCAAGATATGAAAACGGCGAAAATGAAATTCCTGTAAGGCATATTATTACGCTGTGTAAATTTTATAATGTCTCAGCGGACTATATACTCGGATTGAAAAAAATTCAGCAGACATTGATGTGATTTCAATGTCTGCTTTTGTTTTGATGTATATTTGCATTATTTCATATCTTGTTGAGCGCCTAAAAATATGTTATAATAAATAACAACTGCGGTTGGAGGTTTTTGTATGACAGATGTTACGCTGAATATTCCCGCAAGAACGCCGCACCTATGCTCGGTGCTGACGGGGTTTATTTTGCTTGAAAAGCAGGGCAAGCTCAGACTGAAGCTGAATACGAATGTCAAAATGCCCTCGGCGAGCATAATGGAAGCGATAATCGACGGAAAGCGTCTTGCTTATGACATGGCGGACGGTTACAATTTCCGTGATCCTGCCGAGATTGGAAGATATATTGACTCCTGCGATTTTTATTTCAAACGCAGCTTTTCCGACGAGCTGAACGACAAGCTTTTTCCGAAGCATAGCGGCAAAATTTACAGGTGGGGCTTCAACTATCTTGCGACCTGCGACGGAAACGGTTATTTCAATCACAATCCAGAAAAAAGGATACTTGAAGCCGTAAATTTTTTCAGGGGAAGAAAACCGCTGAAATATTTCACATATGATCGCTTTGAAGCTGCCCCGAACAAAAATGATGAGCAGAGAATTTTGTTTATGACACGTCTTTGGAGTGCTTCGCAGACTTCCGAAAAAAATCTTGATGCCGTCAATTCAATGCGAATCGAAATAACAAAAGCATTGAGAAAAGAATATCCTAAAAATTCGGTAACGGGAATTTATGACGGCGAGCTTGCAAGGGAGCTTTGTCCCGAGCTTGTTTTGTCGGGCAGTCTTACCAAACGCGAAAATTTTCTTGAAACAATAAAAAAGTCGGATATCTGTATCGGCAGTATAGGCCTGCACGGCTCAATCGGATGGAAAACGGGCGAATACGTTGCCGCTTCCCGTGCAATCATAAACGAAAAGCTTTGTTACGAGGTGACGGGCGACTTTGAGGCGGAGAAGAACTATCTCGATTTTGAAAGTGTTGACGAATGTATGGCAAATGTTGAAAAGCTATTCAACGATCCGGATTCGGTTTATGAAATGAAGCGCCGCAACCGTGATTATTATCTCAATTATTTGCGCCCCGATATTCAGGTTGCCAATTCGCTTAAAGAGGCAGGCATTACATTATAAATACAAATCAAAAAGGCGTTCGCCCTCAGGAGAGAGTGAACGCCTTAATTATATTATGTTTATTAAAGCTTTGCTGCAAGATCCTTGATATATGCCTTAAAATCCTCACCGATTTCATCATGGTTGAGAGCAACCTCACAGTTAGCCTTCATGATACCGAGCTTGTTGCCCATATCATATCTGATTCCGTCAAAGTCAAGCGCAAGAAGGTCGCCTTCTTTGCCGAGACGGGTAAGCGTATCCGTGAAATAAAGTTCCTCTCCCTCAGGAGTTTTTGCAAGATCTTCTGCAAGGTAATCAAATACCTGCGGCGGAGCAACAACACGGCCGAGAATCGAATAGCAGGACATGATCTGTTCGTCGGTCGGCTTCTCGATGATGTTGTGAACGTCCATAACCTTCGGGTTGTCCTCATGGTGTGTGACATCAAGCGAGCAATACTTCGGCACGTCTTTTCTCGGAACCTCTTTAACGCCGACAACGCCCTTGCCCGTTGCTTCAAAAACATCGCAAAGCTGCTTGGTTACAGGGTATTCGTTGTTGATGATAACATCGTCACCGTAGAGAATTGCGAACGGCTCGTTGCCAACGAAGCTCTTTGCACACATGATAGCATGGCCGAGACCCTTTGTCTCCTTCTGACGAAGGAAATAAACGTTAGCAATGTTTGAGCAGTGGAGAACGTCCTCATAGAGCTTCTTTTTGCTCGGGTTCTTTGCGAGCTTATCCTCAAGCTCGTAGCTGTGATCGAAATGATCCTCAATAACACCCTTGCCTCTGTTTGTGATTATGAGGATATCCTCAATACCTGCCGCTGCGGCTTCCTCAACGATGTACTGTATCGCAGGCTTGTCAACAATGTTGAGCATCTCCTTCGGAACAGCCTTTGATGCGGGCAGAACTCTTGTTCCGAGACCCGCTGCGGGGATTATAGCTTTCTTGATTTTCATAAAAAGTCCTCCTGAAATCAGAAATTTATTTTATATGCGATATTCAACAGCAGGCTTGGCAGATAATTATCCACCATAATTGCGATTATCGGCATAATAATCGCAACTCCGCCGTTACGCATAATTGTATACTTAACAGTGTTCGGCTCAGCCGATGCATCGTGTGCAAGGCTGATGACCTTGAGCATTTTTTTCTTTAACAAATAGTTTGCGATAAGTGCAGCAATTGTATTGGGAATGATTTTTTGAATCAATAATATAATAGCGAGCGTCGGGATCGCCGCCTTGGTTAGTTTTTGCGCTTCTGCATAGAGTTTATCAAATTTTTGACTGTCCTCGCCCGAGAGATTATCCTTACCTTTGACAAGTTCATTTATCTCTTGCTGAACGGAGACCATTTTTTCATAAACGCCGTACACCTTTTCGGTCTGTGAGATCGTTGCAAGGCTCAGTGCAACCGAGAGCGCAAGGAAAACGGTGCCTGCCTTGTAAAGCTTTCTGTAAAAGAACCAGTATGGCGCAAAGAAAAATGCCGCCCAATTCCATGAGATTTTGCCGTTTTTCTTTTTCTGCTTCATAAACTTGGAAATATATCTCGGAGCGGAATTCTGAATGTAATCGGCTGCTTCGCCGACGGTCGCTCCGCCGATATCGTCCTTAGGGTCGTAAAGCACTCCGCGCATGAAAACAGACTCCATGCTCTGCGGCGTTGCCTGAACAAACGGCTGCTGCTCGGGCTGAGACTGTTCCTCTCGGGCAGCCTGCTCAGCTTCCGTTTTTTGCTTCTCCGCATCGGGATCGGTCCAGGTGAAGTCGGTTGAGTGGAGATATTCGTTGACACATTTATGATTTTTTTCGTAACAGCTTCGGTGCTGAGGAGTTCCGCATATCGGACAAACAACAATGTCATCGCCGTCTTTGAACGGTTCTCGGCATCCGTCGCATATTTTTCCTGTGTAATTCATCAATTTACCCCATTTTTCATTTTTAACGGTATTATTATAACACAAGAGTCAAGCATATTGTAGCTTTTTTTGAACTTTTTAGGAAATATTATTTAAATCTTTCTTTACATACGGGCTTTTTTACGATATAATCTATTAGTAAAACTATGTGTATATGGTATTGTGAGGTAATATAATGGTACAATTTGAAGAATTAAGACTGCATTTGCTTGAGTATGAGGATAAGCTCAAGGAGCTCGGTGAGGCTCTCGGTCTGGAAGAAATGAAAAAGACCGTTGCCGAGCTTGAAGCAAAGACAGCAGAAAACGGATTTTGGGACGATGTTGCCGGAACGCAAGTCGTTCTCCAGAAAATTGCATCACTTAAAAACAAAATTCAAAAATATGAAAATCTTAAAGCGACCTATGAGGACGATCTGACCATGATCGAGCTTTCCGACGAGGAAGAGGATCTCGATATGCTTGAAGAATGTCAGCGCAGTGTTGACGCATTTATCAAGGAGCTTGACGCTCAGACCCTCAGCACTCTGCTCTCGGGCGAGTATGACGGCAAAAATGCCATTCTCACCTTCCACGCGGGTGCAGGCGGAACGGAGGCTCAGGATTGGAACCAGATGCTTGTAAGAATGTATACCCGTTGGGGTGAGCAGCACGGCTTTAAGGTCAGCATGCTGGACTTTCTTGACGGAGACGAAGCGGGTCTTAAATCTGCCGTTCTCTGCATTGAGGGCGAAAATGCTTACGGCTATATGAAAAGTGAGGCAGGTGTTCACCGTCTCGTTCGTGTTTCACCGTTCGATTCATCGGGACGCCGCCATACGTCGTTCGCTTCTCTTGAAGTAATGCCCGAAATCGACGATACGATCGAGGTTGAGATCAATCCCGAGGATATCAGAATGGAAGTTTACAGAGCTTCGGGCGCAGGCGGACAAAAGGTTAACAAGACCTCATCTGCTGTTCGTCTTATCCATATTCCGACAAACATTGTTGTTTCATGTCAGGTTGAAAGAAGCCAGCATCAGAACCGTGAGGTTGCAATGAGAATGCTTAAGTCAAAACTTCTTGAAATCAAGGAGAGAGAGCACCTCGATAAGATCGAGGACATCAAGGGCGAGCAGAAGGAAATCGGCTGGGGCAGCCAGATTCGCTCCTATGTTTTCATGCCATATACTCTCGTTAAGGATCACAGAACAGGCTACGAGGTCGGCAACATCAACGCCGTTATGGACGGTGACCTTGACGGCTTCATCAACGCATATCTTAAACAGGCATCTTTGGATAACAAATAATAAGGGATGTTACTATGAATATCATTGACATTTCAAAACCACTTTTGACCACAGTTGAATACCCGGGCGACCCCGAAACAAGGCTTGATACCGTCCGTTCCATTGAAAAGGGCGACGAGTGCAACCTTTCGGCGGTTTATGCGTGTGTTCATACGGCAACGCATGCCGATGCGCCCTGCCATTTCCTTGACGGCGGCGAGACTATCGAGGACGTTGACCTCAATAAATATATCGGTCAGTGTACGGTCATTGAGGTTCCGCCGGGAGTTATAACAGGCGAATATGTCAACAGATATTTTCCGAGAAAGTGTTCCCGTCTGCTCATTAAGGGTGATGCACAGTCGTTCTTTATGGAAAGCGCCGCTTATGAAGCGGTCGATACGGGTATTTGCCTTATCGGCACGGACGCAGACTCGGTCGGCAAATCGGGCAATCAGATCAAACCGCACAAGGCTTTTCTGCAAAACGGAGTTGCTATACTTGAAAATCTCGACCTTTCAAGGGTTGAGCCGGGCGATTATTATCTTATTGCTTTGCCCGTAAAAATGGGCGCAATCGACGGCGCACCCGTCAGAGCGGTTCTGATTGACGACTATATTTTGTGGAATAAAATTTGAAGAGCGGAGGGCAGAAATGAAGGACTTCATAAAGCAGGCGGCACATGTTAAGCCGAGCGCAAATCAGCTCAGGCTTTTGACCGAAACGCCCTTTTATGCTTTCGTCCATTTCAGTCCGAACACGTATACAAATCTCGAATGGGGCACGGGTGACGAGGATCCGTCGATTTTCAATCCCGTTGACCTTGACTGTGACGGTTGGTGCAAGGCTATAAAATCCGCAGGTATGAAGGGCGTTGTCATTACGGCAAAGCATCACGACGGATTTTGCCTTTGGCAGACAAAATACACCGATCACAGCATGAAAAAAAGCCCGTACAGGAACGGCAAGGGCGACATTGTAAAGGAGCTTTCCGAAGCATGCCGCCGCCACGGATTGAAATTCGGGTTTTACCTTTCTCCATGGGACAGACATTCCGAGCTTTACGGCACGGATGAATATAATGTTTATTACAAGGCGCAGCTTACCGAGCTTCTGACAAACTACGGAGAAATATTCCATGTTTGGTTTGACGGAGCCTGCGGCGAGGGGCCGAACGGAAAGAAGCAGGTTTACGATTTTGACGGTTACTTTGAGCTGATACACAAATATCAGCCGAATGCAACTGCTTTTAACGACAGAGGTCCCGTTCGCTGGTGCGGCAACGAGGACGGTTCGTCGAGACATGCCGAATGGGCTGTCGTTCCGTCTGAGCTTTGCTCGAATTGCGAAATTCAAACCGAGCCGGGTCCTTTTGCCGGCGACCTTTCTTACATGTATAACATGGACGAAAATATCGGTTCACTCAGCAATATTATATATTCGAGGGGCTTAGTTTTTGCTCCGTCCGAGGTGGACATGTCTATCCGCCCGGGTTGGTTTTACCATGAAAACGAAGAGCCTTATTCGCTCGACCGTTTGTTTGACACATACCTGCGTTCGGTCGGCGGCAACACAACTTTTATTTTGAATATTCCGCCGAAGCCCGACGGCACTTTTGACGAAAAAGACGTTGTAAGGCTCAAGGAACTCGGCGAGAAAATAAGGGAAAGCTTCTCGGTGAACCTTGCCGAAGGTAAAGTGGGAAAAATGGAGCCGTACAAAAACAGCGATACTCAATGTACGGTTGAAATTGACCTCAAAAAGGAAGAAACAATTCACTTCGTTGAAATCAGCGAGGATATAGCTCGGGGACAGAGGATAGAAAACTTTTTTGTTCAGCGGTATAAGAATAACAGGTGGGAAAACTGTTTTGAGGGAACCACCGTCGGCGCAAGAAAAATCGTCCGTTTTGACGAGGTTCTTATTGCCGACAGACTGAGAATTTTTGTTACCGCGGCTCGGGATATGCCCGAGTTCAAAAGAATTGCGATTTACTGATAACTGTTGAAAAAACGGAGGTATGTTATGAAAAGGGTGCTTGATTTTTTAATCAGCCTTTTTGCATTGATTATTCTTTCGCCGTTGTTCCTTATTGTTTCTGTCGGCGTCTTGATTTCCGACGGCAGCCCCGTGTTCTTTCGCCAAAAACGCGTAGGAAAAAACAACGAGCTGTTTGAAATATATAAATTCCGAACAATGAAGCGCGGAACGGAAAACGTTGCCAGCAACGATCTTTCCGATGCCGATGTTAAGATAACAAGGTTCGGAAAAATTCTTCGCGCAACAAGCATTGATGAGCTTCCGCAGCTTCTGAATATTCTCAACGGTTCGATGAGCCTTATAGGTCCGCGTCCGCTCATTCCGGAGGAGACAAGAATCAGAGACCTTCGTGAGAAATATAATGTCTACAGTGTTCGCCCGGGAATAACCGGTTGGGCGCAGGTCAACGGACGTGACAATGTTTCGGCAGAGAAAAAGGCTCTGCTCGACAAGGAATATGTCGAAAAGCAAAGCCTTATGCTTGATATTAAAATATTCTTTATGACGATTCATCAGGTTCTTCGCCGCAAGGACGTAAACGAAGGAAACAACAGAACTTAATTTGCGTTCAGGTATTCCTCAAGCGTAACGCCTTTTGCCGTGATATCCTTTGCGGCCTCAACGCCGACAAAGCGGTAATGCCACGGCTCATAGATAACCTTGGTAATAGCACGGGATTTTGCGTCTTTCGGATAGCGGAGTATGAATCCGAAATCAGCGGCATTTTCTCTCAACCATGCTGCCTCATCAGTATCCTCAAAGCTTTCGGAAAGCGAGCAGATATCCATTGCAAGACCTGCATTGTGTTCGCTTCCGCCGGGAATCATTACCTCAGTTGCGGCAGCAACGGTTGCCTTTGTTTTGTCAAGACCGTTGTTATCAATTTCAAGCTGAATTTGGTCTTCGAAAAGCTCGACCTGAAGATCATATGAGCGGTAGCCGGAAACAGGTGTCAGCTCAATTCCGTCCTCCAAGGCCTTGTCATACATCGCCTGATAGTACGGCGCAACACGGTAATCGAGATATTTTCCCGAGCCTTTAACGGCTTCGGCAAGCGTCGGTTCATAGCCTTCAGGCAAAACATGGGTGCCGTTTAGAAGAATAGATGAAAGAGAAGAATTTGCGTCAATATTGATTATTTGGGGATTAAATCCCGCGTAAGAATATTTATAACTGCTGACGGTGTTCAACTTCTTTTCGGTTTTCGTTTCGCCGACAGTTGTTTGTTTTTCGGCGGACGTGCCTTCATTCTTTTTGGACATTTCTCCGGAATTGTTCGTTGTGTTCGCCCCCGTATTTGTGGTAATCTCAACTTGTGCATTTACTGCTTTTCCGGTGTTTTTATATTCGCTGTGCACATTTATTGCCGCACCTACGGTTGTAACAGCGACAATGAGAATGATTGACTGAATAACAATCAGCTTTATTACACGAGGTGTGATTTTTTTATTCATTTAAGATGTCACTTCCCTGATATTTTATATTTCTATTTTATTCGTTTATTGAGTCATTGTCAACAATGCTTTATAAAATTATTATTATTTGAAAGGAAAGATTCCAATGAAAGCATCGGAAAGCGTAGAGAGATACGATTCTGAAGTACGTCTCTATACCAACTACGCAATCAAAAACATTAAAAAGGTCTGTAAGGACTTCGGCCCCCGTCCGGTAGGAAGTGAGGCAGAGAAGAACGCGCAGCTTCATATGAAGAAGGAGCTTGAATCCTCATGCGATACCGTTACAAGAGAGGAGTACAAATGCTCGGATAAGGCGTTTATGGCTTGGGTTCCGCTCGGAGCAATACTTATTCTCTTTTCAATTGTAATGTTCACTCTCGGCATTCCCGTTGCGTCGCTTGCAGCTTCACTTGTTACGCTTTTTATAATTCTTGCAGAGTTCATTTTCTACAAGCCCGTGCTTGATGTTTTCTTCCCGAAAAAAACATCCGGTAACGTCATCGGTGTTCGCAAGGCTTCGGGCGAGACAAAGAAGCGTATTATTATTGCGGGCCATACAGATTCGGCTTTTGAATGGACATACACCTATCACGGCGGACACAATGCGGTTCTTACAATTATTCTCACGGCAATTATTGCGATTCTCCTTGGCATCGGCGGAAGCATCTATGCTCTTGTTGCAGGCGCTCAGGGCGTTGTATGGACAGGCGATAACCTTGCAATGAAGATTATCGCGGTTGTTACCTATGTGACGGTTCCAGTTATTTGTGCGGCTATTGTTTTCACAAACTATAAGCGCCCGGTTATGGGAGCAAACGATGACCTTTCAGGCTGTTTTCTTTCGGCAGCGGTTGTGAAGTTCCTTGCCGCAAATGACATTCGTTTTGAAAATACAGAGGTTGTTGCCGCTATGGTTGGCGGTGAAGAAGCAGGACTCAGAGGAACAAAGGCTTATATGAAGGCTCATGCACAGGAGTTCAAGGACGAAAAAGATGTTGAAACGATATTCGTTGCCTTTGATACTATCCGTGAACACGAATTTATGGCTATTTACGATAAAGACATGACCGGTATGGTAAAGAACGACAAGAGAGTTGCCAAGCTTCTTCAGGATGCGGCAAAGAGTGTCGGCTATGATGTTCCGGTCAAGGCTATAGAGC
>ULYO01049303.1_pt1 | contig 77374 bp, 70 predicted proteins | sample 1962281 | NCBI WGS metagenome assembly ULYO01 (sample SAMEA4835866, study PRJEB28245) | human gut metagenome | biome: gut microbiome; material: fecal sample | place: Denmark | collected 2008 | reverse complement strand
ACTGTGCCCACAAAAAGGCAAGCAAGCATCGCTTAGCTCGCGGCTCTCAATAAGTTGCTCGGCACATTCGCACGCAAACTCGCTTCTCTCAATCAGCTTATCAAACACTGCGGCGCGGCTATTGGAAGGCTGATTAAAAGCAGCGGCTGCCAAGCGGCGTTTTAGCTTGATTAACGGTCAATCCGAACTGACAGCGAATAATGGCAACCGTTAACCTGTATCCACTTCCATGTATTCACTCAACTACCCCCGGAGGTTATCATGACAAAGCTTCTGATAAAACTCTTTATCAAGGACAGCGAAAAAACCGACGACCCTGCCGTGCGCTCGCGCTACGGCACACTCAGCGGCATCGTCGGCATACTGTGCAACATTCTGCTGACCGCCGCAAAGTTCATTGTCGGCTCGGTAACGGGCAGTATAGCCATAACCGCAGACGCCGCGAACAACCTCTCGGACGCTGGCTCGTCCGCCGTCACGCTCGTCAGCTTCCGTCTGGCAAATAAGCCCGCCGACGATGAGCACCCGTTCGGTCACGGCAGAATAGAATATGTCTGCGCGCTGATAGTCTCGTTTATTATCCTGCTCATGGGCGGCGAGCTGATCCGCTCGTCGGTAGATAAAATTCTCCACCCGGAGCCGCTCCAGTTCAGCATGACTGCACTCATAGTGCTCATCGCCTCGATCGGGGTCAAAATATGGATGGCGGTCTTCAACAGAAATATCGGCAAAAGGATAAACTCGACCGCCGTCGGAGCGGTCGTTATGGACAGCGTCAGCGACACCGCGGCGACGACCGTATCTATGATAGCCCTTATTCTCTCGAAATTTACCTCTGTGCCGCTCGACGGATACATGGGAATAGTAGTAGCCCTGTTTATCATCGCGACCGGAATAGGCATATTCAAGGACACGATGAACGAACTGCTCGGCGCGCCCGCTTCGCCGGAGACGGTGCAGGAAATCGAGAGCGACATCCTCTCATACGAGGGCGTTATCGGCGTCCACGACCTCATGGTTCATGACTACGGACCGGGCAGAATGTTCGCCTCCGCCCATGTCGAAGTGCCGTCCGACTGCGACATAATGGCGTGCCACGACACCATAGACCGCATCGAGCGCGACATAAAGAAAAAATTCGCCATAAACATTGTCCTGCATATGGATCCGATAGTCGTTGATGACGAACATATAAACGCCCTGCGTGAAAAGGTCGGCGAGCTGATAAAGGAAGTTGACCCGAGATTCACGATGCACGACTTCAGAATGGTGGAAGGTCCTACGCACACCAACCTCATTTTCGACCTCGTCGTGCCGCACAAATATCCGTTCACGAAAGGGCAGATAAAAGAGCTGATAAGCGACAGAATATCGACCGAGATCGGCGAGAATTACTACGCCGTTATGACGGTTGAAAACAGTTTTGTAGAAGACGAAAGGAAGAAATGACAGCAATGGGAAACACCGAAAAGACAGAGCTTACCGTGATGTGCATGATCTGCGACGGCACGAAGATACTCGTGCAGGACAGAGTGAACAAGGACTGGCCGGGTGTCAATTTCCCCGGCGGTCATGTTGAGCCGGGCGAGGCGTTCACCGACGCCGTGCGCCGCGAGGTTAAAGAGGAGACGGGACTTGATATCTTCCGCCCGACGGTATGCGGAATCAAAGATTTTATCCGCGACGACGGCACGCGCTACATAGTGATGTTTTTCCGCGCCGACCGCTTCAGCGGCGAGCTCAAAGACTCCGACGAAGGCAGAGTATTCTGGATCGAGCGCGACGAGCTGACGCAGTATAAACTCGCGCAGGATTTCATCGACATGGTTCATGTCATGGAAAACCCGTCGCTGACCGAATTTTTCTATGAGCGCGACGGCGAAAATTGGAAGAAGAGAATAATATAAACCCGTATTCAAAGCAAAAAATCCTGCCTGTGTTTTTTCCGTGGGCGGGATTTTGATTTTGTGGGGAAAAACAATCTTTCCGTTGTTTGCAGATATGTAGACTTCAAAATCAGGCGGTATATAAAATAAACTTTGCGGAAATTCTGTGCCGCTATCGCGGCATCGGTGCGTCGAATTGCCGCACCCTACAAGTTTCACATCAATAAAATTGTGCAAACTTCGCGGGCGGATAACATCAGCTTCAGCAAGGTTGTGATGATTTCCAATATTACGGCGGTTGACCGTTGCCGATACTTATATCTGCAAATTCCTATCCGCCTAATACTCACAGCCCATCAGCAGCCTTTCACCTCCTCCGAGCATTTACATTTTGGAAAAAATATGCTATAATGCGGGCACAAAACTCTGGGGAGAGATAATAAGATGATAAGATTGGCATCGGTCGGCGACGCGGGAGAGCTTGAGCGCCTCAATGCAGAGTTCAACGGCAAGGGCAAGACTACGGAAGAAAGCATTCGCGCCTCGCTTCTTACAAACAGGCGCGAGATTGTCATCGTTGCGGACGGCGACGGAGGACGGCTCGCCGGCTTCGTCTGCGTTCAGCTGAAGAAGTCGCTCTGCTACGAAGATTTTATGCCCGAGATAACGGAGGTCTATGTCCGTCCCGAGTATCGCGGGCGGGGCGTCGCGCGGGAAATGTTGACCTTCGCGCAGGAATACTGCAAGAAAATATACCCGCTCCACAGCTTCGAGCTGTTGACGGGCAGCGATAACACTGCCGCGCAAAAGCTCTACTCCGCCATCGGCTTCGAGTGCAGCGGCGAAATGCATATGTCAAAGCAGGTAAAATAATTTGAGAGAATCGCAGGAACAGAGCTATGAGAATAATAAATACTTTTGATAAAATACCCGGCTGCTTTAAGAACAGCGCCTTTGATTTGGATGCATGGAGAGTATACGCCCGCGCGATTTCGCCGGAGCTTGGCGAAAAATGCGAACGGGATTCGAGGGAATATGATTTCAATAATGACGTGCTGCCCGTAGTCAATAACGTGCTGCTCAACAGGGACGCGGCGATTGCGGCAAACGACTCCTTTGTCGCCGTGACCGACAAGCTTGCGAGCAATATAGAGCGGCTTTTTGAAAACGGCGTCGAGACGGATATTATTCTCTATTTGGGGCTGTGCAACGGTGCGGGCTGGGCGACATCGCTTGATGGCAGAGACGCGGTTTTGCTCGGAATAGAAAAAATTATCGAGTTGAATTGGCAGGATGAATCCGCCATGCAGGCTCTGATTTTTCATGAAATAGGCCACATATGGCATAAAACCTACGGGAATCTCTATCCCGAGGCTCGGTCAGAGGGCGAAAATTCACTGGCTCAGCTCTATCAAGAGGGACTTGCCATGGTCTGCGAACATATTCTATGCCAAGATGACAGATACTATCATCAAAATCAAAACGGCTGGCTCGATTGGTGCAAGGAAAACGAAGCCGAAATAAAGCGTGAATATCTCCGACGCGTCGACAAAAATATCAGCACGCAGGATTTCTTCGGGGATTGGTGCAGCTACAAAAATCACAGCGACGTGGGCTATTATCTGGGCTGCGAGTTCGTCAAATATTTGCAACGGCAATACTCGCTTGTCGATATAGCAAGCCTCAATGTCAATCAGTTATATAATCATTTTAAGGAGTTTGCGTCGGCCGAATAAACAGACGACAAGCAGCAAAAAAGCTTTTACACAGAAAGAGCGTATTGTTCGCGGCGTTTTTGATTATTCGAGATATCCAAATTATCCTGATTATACCGGCAGTGTTATCGGTTTGTTATCGAGACTGATAACACTCGACCTACAGCTATGATAACAGCAAGCTATGCCGCTTCAAAATATTGTGTTTTTATTTAGAAAAGCGAGAACTTATATGTTACTAAGAAACATATAAGGCAGTTGTTCTATAATTTCTTTATGCTTATGCTAAGAAAATTTCTCTCATTTAATATATTTTTCTCCGCCTTGACGGTATGTCAAAACGGAATTTTTATCGAATATGTAAAAGGCTTCCGCCCCTAACAGGGCAGAAGCCTTAAAAATTATACGATTTTGGAGTTTAGTTGCAAGCCAAGGGGGACTATTTCATCTGTTGCAAAAACGGTTACTCGAAAAGTGCCGAGTCCCGAAACTCGCATAAATACTGGGCTTTTCGGCACATCTAAACCAAGGGGAACTATTCCCACTCTTTTCCGAGATTATCATTTGTCCTATTTTACCTCTATTTCAAGCCATTTTAGTGCTGTTTTAGCGTTGTTTTTCTTTGTCTTATTCTCTTTATCATCACTCGTGTTGCAAAATATGTTGCAATTATAGCAAAAGAATAATTCCCGGTGGCTTGCACCTTGTTTTATCCAAGAGAAAAGCCCGGCAATTAAGCCGAGCTTTTGCAATTCAGGCTGTTATGTACAGCCCATCAACCAGTCGAGTGATAAGCGAAATATTATCCATTAACTCATCGTCTATTTCTCTGCCGTCATTGAGCCTTTTTAGTTGTTCAAGGACTTCGGTTAGCCGGTCATACACAGCTCTGTGAACTTTACAACTTGCTTTGACATTTATTGTTCTGTCAAGCAACTTGTATGTAATATAGTCCTGCTTTGTCATTCCGGATAAAGAAACAGCAATGTTTATCTGCTTATCTTCTTCGGGTGATACCCTAAATGCTATCGTCTGGGAACGAAAGCGGTTGTGATTGTCGTTGTTTTTTGCTGACATATTATGCTCCTCTCCTGAGCTTGTCCAAATCATTGGCAATGCTCTTTTGTACATCATCAAATAGATGACCGTAAATATCTTGTGTTGTCTTAACTGACTTATGACCTATTCGTTTTGACACCTCAAATATGTCATACTTCTTACTTATGAGAAGTGAAACGTGCGAATGACGCAAGCCGTGTATTGTTATTCGTTTTAGCCCTGCTTCATCTGAAAGCAAATGAAAATTGTTTGCCAACTTCGATTTTGATATTTGGAATATTCTTTGCTCTCTTGTAGGATCGTATTGCAAACCTATGTACTCTTTGAGTTCATCACAGAGAAAAGCAGGCATACTGACTTTTCTAACAGACCTTGGCGTTTTAGGTGTGCTGATTATATCTTCACCATTGAGATGATTGTATGTTTTAGTTACGGATATAATTCCATTTTCCAAATCAATATCATTAAGTGTTAAAGCAAGCATTTCACCCAATCGTAAACCACACCAGTAAAGCACCTCGTAAACATAATAGTATTGCGGATATTCCATCGCATAGTAAGCAAATCTTTCGTATTCTTCGGGTGTCCAAAATTCAACTCGTTTATCCTTAATACCCATATTCTTTATATCTGCAAGAGGATTGGCTTTCAAATATCCTTTGCTGAAAGCATAGTTTATAATTGAGTTGAACTGACTTTGAATAGTCCTTAAATACGCTTCTGAAAAATGTTTTCCATTAGGTTGAATACATAGTTTCATCTTCTTTTGCCAGTTAGCTATGTCATCATCGGTTATCGAATCAATAGGTACTTCCTCAAAAGTCGGGAAAATGTGCTTATTAAAAATGTTGAATTTTGTTTCCAACGACGACTCTTTTATATCTGCTCTTTTATGCGACATCAAATACTCCTGAAAGACATCTCCGTAAGTTCTTATAACTTCAACTTCATCTTCTTCTGGAACAATGAGGCTATCTATAAAATCATCCTCATATCTCTTTGCTTCACGCTTACTGTCGAAACCTCGCTTATACACAGTTTTCACTATACCGCTTTTAGGGTCTGTGTAGTTGAACTTTGTCATCCACTTGGCTCCGCCTTTTACGGGGTACTTATACTGTGGCATTTATATTCTCCTTTCTAATCACTTTTTATACTGCCTTCACAAGGAAAATATCTTTTTTCAAGATACAGAGAGTCAACTTTTCCGTGTATGGTCAAATAACCTGCTTTTTCTAACTCTCTATTGAGTTGGTCGATAACTTTATATGCATAAGAATTTGATATTGCAAGGCGTTCGGAAACTTCTTTTGCGCCGAGCATTTTTCTTGTGTTCTCCATTACTTATCCTTTCCGGTATCGACTCAAATCAACCTCCTTTTCTTGTACGCTCACATTTTATAGCGAATTCCGAAAACGGACAATTATGCGATTTGAGCCGAAACCTGTTTATCGTATCATTGACAAATCAATTTACTTTTTGTTGTTTCTTTCGGTTACAACATAATCCCAACCGAGATTATTGCATCTGTCGCAGATGTCTTTAACTCTTGCGAATGGGTCAAGCCTTCTTACTATAAAGTCGGGATTTTCAATATAGTCATTCAGGCATTTATGGCACAAACAATGAATATTTTCTTCTTTTACCGGCTTATAAAACCATAAACCCAATGTCTTTTTCATCGCTGTATTTATCTGCCGCATAATTCTTTCATCATCTACCGCACCAATGTATTCCTGTAATTCAGATTTATTGATTGTCCGTACTTGCTCCAAAAGAACCATTGAGGGCTTTTTCAAGCCAAAGTTCTCTCCTAAAACTATATGCGACGGCAAATACCTTTTCTTAACCACACTGGTTATAGCGGCAATAATAACTGTTGGTGCATTGCGGTTATAATCATTCGCTTGAAGCACCAATACCGGGCGTTCTCCGTGTTGTACAGAACCGGTATTGTTACCAAAATCGTAGTAAAACAAATCACCACGACGAATTATTTTTTCTTCCATATGTAAATCCTCCGTAATGTCAGTTTGAAGTTGTTATTAGTATCCGGAATAAATAACCCCTTCACTTGTTTGAACTGGGAGAGGCATTTTGCACCCCCTCGGAAAGGATATTTTTTAATTTTTTCAAAGCCAAATTTATAGACTTTTCAATTTTGCTGTAATTTACACCTTCTTCAATTGCTATTTCTCTGCTTGATTTATTTTCAAAAAAATAAGCAATAACTCGTCTTTTTTGTATGTCAGTGAGTTTATCAATGGCTCTTTTGATACATTGTTTTTCCTCTTTCAAGCAAAGTTGTTCCACAATGTCATCTTCTGTGGAAAGTTCTGGATGATGCTCTTCAAATTCACCATCGTTAATGTCAAATGGATGACCAAAACGCAGTTTTCTCATTCGTTCCTTTGCTTCTGCATTTTGATATTCAGTTATAACCTCACCCTGTGCCACAGACAATAAAACAAATGGTGTATATCTACGAATAACATCGGGGTATTTGGACTTTAATTCTTTCTCTGAAAGCTCTGTTACAATAGCCCACTTTTCATAGCCGGTAAATCCGCTGTATTCATAAAGTAAGTTAATGAGCTTGCAGTCTTTTGCAAATAATTCTTCCTGTTCGGTTAATGTAAATTTTGTCATTATCGTAATCTCCTTAAATTTGAATTTTTGAATTTGGTCTGAAATCAAAAATTCGGAGATTACGGGTATTTAGCTATGTATGCTTGCCACGCAGTTATCACTTTGTTTCTCCTTTCGGAGCAACAAAAAATAGCCGAACATCAAGAACGCAGGATATTTCTATCTCATCATTCTCAATGCCCGGCTATTTGGTGACTCAATAGGCATTGCCTAAGGACCCGTGGCTCGGTACAAAGCTCAGTTATTCAGTTGTTTGCCCACAGTAATTCTTCTGTATTTAACCCTTCCTCGTCGGAGCGAAAGGTCAATTTCATTTATATTCCCACATCTTGGACACTTTAATTCTATCGTTCCGGTTGTGGGAGTTACTTTATCAAGTATTCGCCATCCGCACTTTTTGCATCTTACGATTACTTTCTGCTCAAGTCTCGTCATATCTCACGCACCTCCGGATATATAGTGATAAGGTCAAAAGGATTGTCGAGATATTCTTTCTTTAACAAGCCAAGCTGTTTCATTCGTATTGTCAATGCTTTTTTAGAACAGCCCAAAAAATCAGCAAGAGCAGCATATTTTTCATATTCCGCTGGGCGATATATCTTATTCAAGCACTCAATTTTACTGCCCAATCCAAATAAGAACATTCCTTGTTCTATCAAATTTTTAGGAAGTAATATAGCCGCAGCCAAAGTGTTAGCTTGCCATTCTTCCCAGTCTGAAATCGGTTTATTCCGCTCGGAGTTTGCCTTGTAATAATGAACTTCTGCTGATTTTTGTGTAACGCCGTAATCATTCGGAAACAGCTTCTTGAATATTTGATGGCTTCCTTCGTGCATAAGAGTAAAGTTTTTTCGTCCTCTCAATTTATTGTCATAGTTAAGGTCAGCCTCAACAAGAACGGTTTTGCCATCCAAAAAGTAAAAGGCTTCCTCATCATCATTTTCAAATATCTGAACACCAAGCTCTCCGAATGAAGTTAATCCAAGAATACTTCCGTCATAAGATAAATGCACATAATCTATGGTGAGTCCGAGAACCTCGCTGAGCATAATCTCAGGGTCTATTCTGTAAACTTGAGTGTTCTTAATCTCCGGTAGCTGCATATATACCTTAATATATTTTGCAGCAATAGTTTCAATGTCGTAGCGTGATAAGTGCTTCACTCAAAAAACCCTCCTCATCTTAGGATTTTGCTTCGACAAACCACTTTCCGTTTTCCTCGTCGAACAGAAATGTGGGTTGCCCGCAAATCTGCACCGTATATCGAATACCTGTTCCACCAACTTTTGTCGATGCCGCACGGCATTTTTGGATTACACGGTTAATTTCATATCTTTCATTATCTTCAAATTTAATGGAATTAGGTCTTGCTGTCCCATCGGGTCGATGAGTTACATTGACCTCAATCGGATATTTCTTCAATGCGGGGTCGAGAATACATTCGACGCTGGCATAAAAATTATTCATATCGCAATGAAGTATGCTTCGCAACATTCTTTAATCCCCTTGACAATTTAGGTAGTTTAATGTAAACTATATGTAGTTGAACTTCCTGTTTATTATTATACGCAGTTAGACTTCTCTTGTCAAGAGGAATTAAGAAGTTAAATTACAAATTCAATCAAGGAGTGAACACAAAGATGACATTCGGTGAAAAAGTCAAAGCTGAGAGAACGAAACTCGGTCTTACTCAAGAAGAATTGGCTGCAAAAGTAGGTGTAACCGTCCGTGTAATCTGTTCTTATGAAAATGATAAATCACGTCCGAGAGGAACTGAAAGATATAAGAAGTTGGCAGAAGCATTAAATGTTAATGTTAATCATCTGCTTTCAGAAGATGATGCCTTCATTGCTGATGTGGAGGACAAATACGGTCGCAGAGGCGCAAAGCAAGCAAAAGAACTTATAGCAGAAGTCACAGGCTTATTTGCCGGCGGCGAAATGGCTGACGAAGATATGCGTGAAATGGTTGACGCTATTCAAGAAGCTTATCTTATTGCGAAGAAAAATAATAAAAAATACACCCCGAAGAAATATCGAAAAGACGAATAATCTCCGAAGTGGCTTGAGTCCGTATTTTAGGACATCTATTAGTTTATTATTTATTATAGGGTGAATATCAGTTATAATTATCCTGCAAGGAGGTGAACCGTCTTGGAGTATTGTACTACGGTTGAGATTGTAAAAGTCGCAAACAAGCTGATTGAACGCTGCGGAACTCGTGACCCATACAAGGTTGCACGGGAACTTGGCATAAATATCATTTACCGGGATTTTGCCCAGCAACGTGGAGCATACAAAGTAATATTAAAGAACCGCTTTATTTTCTTAAAAAAAGGAATGACACCGGTTGAAGAACAGATGGTGTGTTGGCACGAAATCGGACACGATATTCTCCACAGAAAAGAAGCTATTGCAGTCGGTGGTTTCAAAGAATTTGTTTTGTTCGATATGCGTGAAAACCATATGGAGTACGAAGCCAACATTTTTGCTTCACAAGCTTCGCTCCCGGATGATACCATTTTAGAGTATATTGAGAATGGCTATGACATTCAACAAATTGCACGGGCAATGAGTTCCGACATCAACTTAGTCGCTTTGAAAGTTGATACGCTTATAGCACAAGGTTATCAATTACGAAAGAAAGAACACCGGAGCGATTTCCTTAAATACAATCATAAAATATGAGACCGTCAAGTCTTGTTTGAGAGCTGGCGGTCCCTATTATATATAGAGCTTATATGTCATATATATTTGTTCAAACATCTCATCATCAACGGCAGGTGTGCCATCCGCTATCGGAAATTTAAGACCCCACAAACGCTCGCCGTCTTTATATCTCGCCATATATTCTTCCATTGGAATATGGAAAAATGAAAGCGCTGGTACAATCTTATTTTCGTCACCGTTTTCCTCTTTGGCAATCTGCTACGATAAAATCAAACTGCTCAGGCACAATAACATCGTCGTAGCGTTCATTATAAAGTTCCTTTCGGATTCCGCAATAAAGCTATCCATAAATTTTACAAACTGCTTAACCGAAGCTTTAGTAAATGCCGCCCAAACCGTATCGCCCATAACCACAATTAAATCCGGATTTTGCTCTTTTATAACCTTTTCTGCTGTACTGTATGCTGTTCCCTTCATTCCAAAGCAAGCCAAGGCATCATTTAGTTGCAGATCGGATAAAGCAAGGATTTTAAATTCTTTACCCTGTGCCTTTTTCATTGAAACAGCATATTCATCAGTATACTTCATTGTGCTACATCAGTAATCTGTACTTTCTTTTCCTTTTACAGGAGTCATTCAAATTGCTAAGAAAGCAATTACAATTACCAATATCACGGCAACAACCGATATTACAGTTTTGGACTTTTTTGTTATATTCTTACTTTTAGTCATTTCCTATACCTCGCCATTTGAAAAAGAAATCGCATTTTCTCGAAGTGATTTAACTGCTTTTTGATATTTATCTTTATTTAAATTGTAAAACAGAATTAATACAATAAACAAAATTCCACTGACGCAGGAAATTATTGCCGCTATATTAAACCATCTTGTCATTATTCCCATATCATGAATATTTGAAACATACCCTTCGCCTTGATAATTAGCAGGCTGAAACCCTATTTTTCTTTGAATAATTGTGGGAATATAAAGAAGGAACGCACTAATTGAACCTGTTGCAATTGTGAAGAAGCTTTGCATAAAGCCTTCGATTCTCTGTCCTGTTTTGTACTGTTGATAATCAAATAATTCTGACATAATAATCGGGTTAAGTGTTCCCGAAGCATTAAAGCCCACAAGAAAACGAGAAATTGTAATAACTATAACGCTCGTAATACCGATTTTGATATTTTGGAAGCCTATAATTCCCAGCAATCCGTAAACAATGCAGGCAACACCTTGCCAAATAATTAAAATAGTTTTGTTATTCATTTTTCTTGTAAATAAGGGCAATAAAAGCATTGCCGGAGTTGCAGCGAATCCCCATATTAAACTTGCAAATGACTGTATAGTCAACGCTTTTCCAGGATCGGAATCAAATCTAAATTGTGCAACATATCCCATATTCAAATCCATTACAATTCTTAATGAGCCTATTATTGTAGCTGCTATAAAAATTATAAACGGTTTGTTTTTTAATACCAGTTTCAATCCTTCAAAAAAACTGATTTTCTCCTTTTGTTCCTTTGCCTGATATACGCGCTCTTTTATTTTTAGAATTTGTAAAACAAAAACAATTCCGATTACACAGCTTACTAATCCTATTATTCTGAACGCCCAATACTCTTTTCCTATTTTGATAAAAGCAGAGCGAATAGGACCTGTAACTAAATTTATCAGTGTTGGAGCAAAGCCCAGAACCAATCCAACAGGGGATAGCATATCGGTTCTCTCTTGTGATACAGGAGTCATAACAGCAGCAACCATATTGTAAGCGTTATACCAAAAAACATATATTATGAGAGTAGGAATACAGGTTGCATACGCATATAAGACTCTCTGCGACTCTTCCATATTTTGCGGAATGAAAGTAGACAACATAACAAGCGCGGAAATTATAGGAGCCAAAAATAATATGTAAGGCTTAAATTTCCCCCACTTTGTTTTTGTATTGTCAAGAATATTTCCTAAAATTGGCTGAACAATAATATTAACTATTGCACATATTGTAAATATATTTCTTCCATGAATAACATCAATTTGATACATATAAGGTATCATTTCTGCCGTTAAGAAAATACTGATAACATTGACAATAAAGGAAACTCCGACACCTGCAACTGAATAACTTAGCATTTCCTTTATTGTGAGAAATCTACCCTGTGGCGGTGTTTTCCACATCTCTTTAAACATTTTTAGTTTTTCACTCATTTTTACATCCCCTTACTGATTTCACTGCAAAATAGAGATTTTTGTATACACTATAAATTGAATTATAATAATTGATCTTTTCGGGATTAAATCTTGTAATTGCAAAATTTCTATCGGTCATTTTTCCACTTGCTTCCTCTACCGAATTATAACAACCGCTTCCTATGCTTGCAAGAATAGCCACTCCTAAAGCTCCGCTTTCTAAACACTGAGAAACATATAGATTTTTCATTAAAACATCAGCAAGAATTTGCAGCCATAAATTGCTTTTTGCACCACCTCCGCCAACTTTCACCATATTCAAATCAATTCCTGCTTCAAGGATAACTTGACAACAATCTTTGAGACTGAAGCATACTCCCTCTAAAACTGCCTTGTAAAAATTGAAGAGATTATGATTTGATGAAATCCCCGTAAACGAGCCTCTGCAGTCAGGATCAAGATGTGGAGTTCTTTCTCCCATAAGATAAGGCAGATAAATTATTCCGTCGCTACTCGTTTCTCTTGAATTTTCTTCAAGTTCCTGATAACTGTATTCATCTGCAAAATTCTTTTTAAACCAATTGACTGATAGTCCGCACCCCTGAGTAACACCCATAATATGCCACATATCTTTAACTGCATGACAAAAGGTATGAGTTCTTGCAAGTTTATCGTAGACAGGTTTGTCTACTGCAGTAAATACAACTCCGCTTGTACCGAGCGAGACACTTGTGCAACCTGGTTTAATAACACCGTTTCCCACTGCAGCAGCGGCTTGGTCTCCTGCTCCTGCAACAACAACCGTATTTGCAGACAAGCCTGTTTGTCTTGCTATATCCTCAGTTATGTTTCCTATAACCTGTGAACTTTCGTAAACATTCGGCAAAAATTCTTCTTCTATATCAAATGTTTTAAGTATTTCACCGGACCATTTTCTGTTTTTTACATCAAAATAGCCTGTACCACTTGCGTCAGAAACATCAGTTGCATATTTTCCTGTTAGCACAAAATTTACATAGTCTTTTGGAAGAAGTACTTTTCTAACTTTTGAAAAAATATCCGGTTCATTGTCTCGCAACCATAAAAGCTTGAAAAGCGTAAATGAAGTATTTGGAGCATTTAAAGTCAAATCAATATATTTTTGCTTTCCTAAAACGCTGATAACTTTGTCAACTTCTTTTTGCGTTCTTTGGTCGCACCAGATTATGCTGTCATACAACACATCACCGATTTGATCTAAAACCACTAAACCGTGCATTTGACCGGATACACCAACTGCTCTAATTGACTCAGCGTCAACTTTACTTGATATTTCTTTGATTGTTTTAATTGCAGCATTTTTCCAATCTATAGGATTTTGCTGTGCCCATCCGTTATATGGTTGTTTTAATTCATAGCTTTGACTGTCACTTGCTATAACACTACCATTTTCATCAAATAAAACAGATTTGGTTGCCGATGTGCCAACATCTACGCCTATAAAATAGTTCATATTTCTTTACCCGCCAAAATAATATATTGATTAATAAGCGTTTCAAGATATTCCTGCTTACCGCTTTGAACAGTAGGTTCACCGCTTTCAAGGGTGTATTTTTCAAGTTCTTCAAACGATGTGGTGTGATTTGAAATTTTTTTGCCGATACCGGCTTTGTATGAAGCATATCTGTCATCAACAAATTTATCAAGAACACCGTCTTTAATCATTAAATCAGCCACAATTAAGCCATAAGCAAAGGCGTCCATACCTGCAATATAGGAAATAAAAATATCTTCTACGGTATTGCTTGCTCTGCGAGCTTTTGCATCAAAATTAAGTCCTCCGTTTGTAAAGCCGCCCTGCTTAAGCACTTCGTACATACACATGGTAGCGTTATACAAATCGGTAGGGAATTGGTCAGTATCCCAGCCAAGGAGCATATCACCTTGATTGGCATCAATTGAACCGAAAACGCCGTTATCTCTTGCAATTCTCAGTTCGTGTTGGAAAGTGTGTCCTGCAAGTGTGGCGTGGTTAGCCTCTATGTTCATTTTGAAATCTTTATCCAAGTTATACTTTCTCAAAAAAGCAAGAACGGTTGACACATCAAAATCATATTGATGCTTTGTTGGCTCCTTCGGCTTTGGCTCAATGTAAAAATCACCGGTAAAGCCGATTTTTCTGCCGTAATCAACAGCCATACGCATAAGATATGCCATATTATCCTGCTCTTTTGCCATATCGGTATTCAGAATCGTATCATAGCCCTCTCTGCCACCCCAGAACACATAGCCCTGACCACCAAGTTCTACGGTGATTTCAATGGCTTTTTTAATTTGCGCCGCCGCATAAGCAAACACATCGGCACTCGGAGCAGTGCCTGCGCCACACATATATCTCGGATGGTTAAAACAGTTTGCCGTTCCCCAAAGAAGCTTTATGCCTGTTCTTTTCATTTCTGACTTGATAATCGGAACGATTCTCTCAAGATTCTCGTTTGTTTCTTTTAAGGTTGCGCCCTCGGGAGCAATATCACGATCGTGAAAACAAAAGTATTGCATACCCAACTTTTCCATAAGCTCAAATGCGGCATATACCTTGTGCTCATAAATCTCTATAGCCGTTTTTCCGCCGAAGGATTTGTTGATTGTTCCTCTGCCGAACATATCTGTTCCGTCGGCACACATTGTGTGCCAGTAGCTCATAGCAAATTTTAAATGCTCGCTCATTTTTTTACCTGCTATAATTCTATCTGCATCGTAGTACTTGAAAGCAAGAGGATTTTTTGAATTTACGCCCTCAAATTTGATTTTTTCGATATTATTGAAATACATTTTTTCTTACCTCCGTTTATTTTCTGCCGATTTCATCAAAAGGAATCTCCTTAAAACCGGGGCATTTTTTTGAAATTTTACTATCTGCCTTGATTCTGTAATCGCCGTTTTCGTAATCGACAAAGGAGCTTTTCACACTGTGCAATGTGAATGTCTGATTGTTTTCAACAACAGAATATTTCTTGACTGCCTTTGCAATTTCACCGACCTTGTTTTTCCTTGAAATAATGATGTTGTTTTTAAGTGATGAGCCTGACGGATTAACTGCAAAGCCTTCATCTTCTTCCCTTTCATAATCCTGATGCATACGTTCAATGCCGTCATATTTATGACCGATTGAAGCATTAAATTCCTTTGCCTCATTCATGAGCTGCCACAAACGGCTGTCGGGCGTTTTACAGTTTTTAGCATACCAGCCGTCATTGTGATAGCCGTCATATGCACGGTCATCATAGATAATCTGCTTTCCTGCATTGATGACAAGATTGTTTTCAATCATATTATCCCTGCCGCCGCCGATAAGAAAAGCGTAACCAGGTATATTGATAAGCACATTTCCGTAAGCCGTCTGACCTGAGGAATTGTCATCAAAGTAAATGCCGCTTGGTGTAAAATCGCTTGAGCCAATATCGGCAATGCAGTTATAGCGGACAACATTTCCGTAGGTGCTGTAGCTGTAGCCCGTATAAATCGCACCTGCATCTGAAGATTGTAAAACTACATCATGAATGTAATTGTATTCCATTACATTTTCATTTCCCATATAGTAAATGCCCATATGTGGAGCGTTATAAATTTCATTGTGGGAAACAGTGTTACCGATACCACTTATAGTTACACCTGCAATATATGTTTTCTGAATTTCACCGTAATCATGCAGGCTGTTGTTAGTAACAGTATTATTGCCATATATGAAGCCCTCTTCACTGCCTCCAGAAAGCATAACTGCATCCTTACCGATAAAAGTAACCTCGCAATTTTCAACAAGATTATTTTTGCCGCTCACATTGATTCCACATTCAGCCGTATTTTTAATCGCACAGTTTACGATTTTACAGTTTTCACCTGCAACCATGAGTGCATCGTTTCTTGTACCCTGTAATGTAAGACCGCCTATGGTTATATTAGACGCTTTTTCCGTAATGCTGATTATATTTTCATTGCTTGTTGAAAGAAGAATTTTGCTGTTTTCATTTTCATCGGGAGGATAAAAATACAATATTCCGTCATCACGGTCTATGTAATATTCACCCGGTATGTCAAGTTCTTCAAGAACATTGAAGAAATAATAATACCCTCCCTCTTTAAAGCCGTATTTGCTGCAATACTCAGTAGTTACTGTTTTATCGTCATTTATGCTTTTTATCGGTGTAGACATATCTGCCCAGTCCCAGTAAAAGTAACCAAACGCCCACAAATCGTCAGTATTCTGCCAGCTTTTCACTCTGTTGTAGGCATCCTCATCAATAGCAAATGTACCGCCTCTTTGGTTTCGCCTTTCAAGCCACGATTCGTCGGTAGGACCGGGAGCATTCGGCTCATAGCAGTCGCCGATATCGCTCACCTTGCCTACGGTTATATACGAATCGTTAGGATAGCGTGCAACAGTCATTCTTTTATCGTTAAAGAACAATTCACAGGGATTTTCAGCTGCTGCATTGTCATAATACTCTTCCGTATTAAATCCTCCTGTTGCCTTGATTTTGCCGTAATCCGATTTTGTAAGACCATATTTTTTCAGGTCAATCATCTTCACCTTATCCTTCGCATTACTGCTGAGCCTTTTGGCGGTTTCACCGTCGACAGGAGAGAAATCGGCAGAAGATAAAATTATGCCTCCACAAAGGATAACTTCTCCGTCGCCGTAGGCTGCGTAGGCAACGGATGTGCTTTTCGAAGAATCTCTTTCGTCAAACTCAACACCCGTTTCATAATATGTGCCAGCCATTATTGCAACAGTAATTGATGTTTTGCTTTCATCGGAATTTTCAATAGATTCACGGACAGCCTGCTGTGCTCTTTTAATTGTCTTAAAAGGCTTTTCAAGCGTGCCGTCGCCGTTGTCATCACCGTTTACGGATACATAAAAATCCGCATTTTTAACACGCTCTTTTTGACTGTCAGATTTTGTGTAAGCAAGTGATGTTGGGGACGCTATGGGTTCATATTTATTTATGTAAGACATATATACACCCACCGATGCTCCAATTATGGCAACAACCAATACCACAGACATTACGGAAATTATGATTTTCTTTTTCATAAAGATTTCCTTTCTTATTATTTACTGCGTCTGCCTGCATTTTCGATAATCATTTCTCTGTTTTCCTTCCATTTTGAATTTAAACTTGTATAGTTGTTTCTTACAACAAGATTTCGTTTTGAATGAGAAGACCATCTCACATTCTTATCAAGTTTGTAGCTGTTGATAAACTTTTTACTGGTATCAACAAAATTATTTTGAACGGTAATATCTTCAAGTCCGTAATTTAAATCATGCATCAACAAAAAGCCCATATTGCCCCCGCCTATAACATTGTTCTCGGCAACAGAATATTTGTTGACTGCCTTTGCAATTTCACCGATATTGTTCCCTTGAAATAATGATGCTGTTTTTGAGTGATGAACCGGACGGACCGACCGCAAAGTCCTCGTACTTCTCACAGGAATAATCCTGATGTATACGCTCAATGCCATTATACTTATAACGATTGAAGCATTAAATTCCTTTGGTTATTTGATGTTTTAATCTGACATTCAGAGCAGCAAGATTCATAAAATTTCAAACTCTGATATTAAAAAATCTGTGCTGACTTTATTGAAGGAATTTACAGCATAAATTTTCATAGAGTATTTTCCTTTTTCCAAACCAACAAGCCTGTTATGCTCAGTATATGCTACATCATCACCTAAAATATAATTCTTTCCAAAGAAGCGAACATATGTCTTTTCACCGTTTTCCTTTGTAAGCTCATAGATATAATATTTTATAGGCATATTTTGCTGGGCACACGCAAAAGTCACTTCAACACACTCCGGCTTCACTTCGGCAATAGCTTTGTCAGTACCGAATGTAGGTGATGCTCCAGTTTCGAGTATCTTTTTGGTTCTTGTAAACGTACTTTTATCAAAAGAATCCATCGTGAATTCTTCCCCAAACTCTAAACCTGTATTGAGATTTATCTTTTTTAAGCTGAAAGAATTTTCAGTTGTATCAATACGCATCAGATAACCATTATTAACATTACTTCTGTAAGGAACATCACCACTCTCCTCAATGCCGAGAAGCTGTGGATTCACCATATAATCCTTATTTCGGAGGGAATCGTCTTTTCCGAAAGCAAACGCTTCTTGAGATATGTGGGAGGGAATATCGTTTTCTGTATTTTCATCTTCATTACTAAACCAATCAAAATCAAAATAACTTGCCGTTCCGGTATTAACAATGGTAAAATCCTTCTGCATTATACTCCTTTCATCACTCATACAATAATGAGAATGAGAGGTGAAAACAACAGCTTGTGGATATTCCTTAAGAATATCATATATTTCCTCATATTGTGGCGTTGCCCATTGACCACCGTTTACTATATCGCTAATCGGCATATGAAGAAATACAAATATAGGTTTCTCCGGTGCGTCTTTTGACGCTACACTAAGCTGTTCCTTCAAAAAAGATATTCTGTCTTGATTATAAGTTCCATCAGCAAGAGTGCCGTTGCTCTCTGCAAGTTCCTCATCGCCCTTTTGAAGCTTTGAATTGGATATGGAAATAAAGCTATATCCATTAATAACGGTTCTTGTATTTAACGGTAGCCCTGTAGCCTTATAAAATTCGTGTTCCTGATTTGCACCGTAAAATTCATGATTTCCCATAGGATAGATTATATGCGGCGCATTTGTCCTCTCTTCACCATATACATAATCTAAAACTTTATTGTACGCACTGTAGCCTGCATAATCACCTGTTGAATTAACAATATCTCCATTAAGGATTAGCAAATCCACATCTTGACTTTTAAAATATTTGAGTGCTTTTATTAAGTGCTCAGCACCGTTCATAACAGTACTGTAATCCCAACCATAAAGATGTTTTTCTTCCTGGGGCAGTTGGATATCGGAGATAATTCCAACTTTAACAACATCCTCTGATTTTGCTTTTACAGTTTCAACAACATACTTTTTGTTTTCAGGTACAGTAACGGCATTATAAACCAGAATACCCAGAACAATTGCAATAAGCAAAATAACTGATATAATTATATAATTCTTTTTCACTTTAAACCTTCTTCAAAATAGTCTGTAATTAATTATGTTGATGTTTTTTGAACTCTTAGTTTTCAACATATATATGATCCACTGTTATTTTATCACCAATTGTTATAAGTGTTCCGCCGTTCTGACCGGGTGTCTGACTGCATCTGTCGCCGGTTTTCATTGCATAAGTCAGTCTTACTCCCTCATACATCACACTGTAATTATTCAAATGGTCATGACCGGCAAATACATATTTTGTACTGTCAAGTTCCTTGATTGCATTGAACATACCTGTGTTTATATATGAAGGGCATTCCTCTTCACCTTTAACTCCAAAATTTTCGCCTTGCTTTCCGCCTTCCTGCTGCCATAAATCATAGGCTGTTTTGAATTCAGGAAGCGGAATATGTATAAACAGCATAGAGTCTGTTTTTGAATTGTTATATTCATTTATTCCATTTATTGCCCATTTATACCACTCAATCTGACTGTCATAAATAAAATCATAATGCATACTCTCGTCGTTTTTATCATAGTGACGGCTTGCGTGCGTATCCATCAGAATAAGGCTTTGAATGACTTTATCATTTTCTTTAATATTTATTATGTAATTTCCGATTCCACCTATATTATTAGGTCCTTGTTTGAATAGGCAATTTTCTGCTTTTTCATATTTGTTGGCTATCCATGCCAAATCAACATTGCCCTCGCCGTCGTGGTTGCCGTTAATCGGTGCCCAAGGAATGCCGTAGCTGTCTATCTTATTGATTGCCTTAATAACAGAAAATTTAGTGAATTTTGCCCAAACCAAATCACCGGTTATAATTATTAAATCCGGCTTTTGCTCTGTAACAAGCGTGTCAATCGTTTCATAAACGTTATCAGCCCGTCCGCACAAATCCAAAGCATCGTTAAATTGCAAATCAGTAATAACAAGAATTTTGAAATCCTTATTTTCTTCCTTTTCAAGGACAACCGTATCATTTATATCATAAGGTTTATCTCTGTACCAATAGTCGTAATCGTATGTTTTTCCTTTCAAAGGGAACATCAATACAGATACAACGATTAAAACGATAACTAAAAATATGCTTATGCCCATAATCAAACCTTTAATTGTTTCACTCATTTTTCTTTCTCTCCGTTTCTATATAAGAATTCAATAACGCACAAGCAAGTGACAGGCCGCCTGCTGTATACAGTACGGGTTCATAGCTGATAAGCTCCGGCATAAATCTGCCCAAAGCAAAAATTCCTGCGGCGAAAAGCACGAGCAATATATAATGAAGCACATCGTTTTTCACAGCTGCACCGAATGAGATACCGATAAAAAGCCCCGTTAAACCGCCCATAATTCTTGCTATCCACATAACAGCTAAGGTTATCGAATTGGTTTTCATCAAAGGCATAAGCATTTGCAGATGATAGATATTCAAGAATGTAAGCAGTATTATAAAAATACCCGAAAATAGAAGTCCGAAGGTAAGAAGCTTTTGATTATCAAATTTTTTAGAAAGTAAAACAGAAAGCAAAGTGCCGACAGCAAAAAGCGGCGCGAATATTGCAATCATAATTGTAAATATTTCGTGTTCCTTCATTGCAGAATCATACACATAATCCTTAATCAGAAAAATGACTGAGGACAGAGAAATGCCTATGCTTGCAGATGTTAAAAATTTCGTAAGCTTTTTCATTATTTAACCTCCTGTAAATAATCGGATATGGCCTTTGTCAGCGAGCGTTCATCGCCTGACGGCAAATCGCAGTACTGGCTGAATATCATAACGCCGCCGTAGCCTTTTAAATATGCATAGGCTGTTTTGTCACGGATAATTGCCTGCGAATTAAAATATGTGTATCTGTCTTCCTGCGTGTCATATTTTTTCATTGTGTAGAAATTATTGAATGGAGATATTTCTTCGGTAATTGCGTTATACGCATATTGCTCCATTCTGCCGCCCTCCCATGTTCCGTAGAACGGGAAGCCGATGTTTATCTGCTGCTTTGAAAAGCCCTGACTTTCAATATAGTCTGCCGCCTGAACACAGCTGCTGAAGAAGGAGGAATGCTGTCCGTCCTGATCGAGAATGTCATAGCCCATAACATTAACATAATCAATACATTCGATTGTTTCAGGCGTGTATTTTAATGCCCATGTGCCAAGGGCTAAAGAGAGCATTGATTCCTCTTTGTTCCACATTTCATCTTTCATTCTTGCTTTAAGCTCCTGCAAAAAGCTGTTGTAAGCGTCAAATTCGTCCTGTGACATCGGGAATTCCCAGTCAAGGTCAATGCCATCAAATTCATATTTATTGCAAAAAGCAATCATATTGGTAATCAGGGTATCCCTGTTTTCCGTGATTGATTTCATAACTCTCTGATTGCCGTTTTCGCCTGAGGGGTTGAGAATGGTAATCACAAGATTTACACCCTTTTCGTCAAGTACCTCGTGGAGATTTCTCATCATTACACCATAGTATTTCTCCTCGTCATGCTCTGTACCGTCCCAGCCTGTTATTGTGATTGAGCCGTCCTCTTCCCAACGGACATTACCGATATCAATGTAATCGGTTATGGTATCGTAATAATCCGCGTCAATAAGCTCCTTGATTTTTGCGTCCTTTTCAGCGTCTGACAGCGTTGTGTCGTCAATGATGCCAAATACGGAACCGCCCAAGGTGCTGTAAGTTGAAACACGGAAATCATTCTTCTTTTCGGGAATGGCGTTATATATTTCCATCTCACGGATTTTGGGCAGATTGTCGCTTTCCTCCACCGTCAGCTTTACATAACGTGCTTTTACCGTATCAAAGGTGCAAAGGCGGTGAAATTCAATTTTGTCGTTCGCATAAATTTGCGTAAAGCTTTCGTTATCGTCCGATACCGATATAGCAAATTTTTGCACATTGAGTCCTTTTTCTTTTAAAATAATGGTATTGAAGTCACAGCTCTCGCCAAGGTCAATCACCGCCTCGCCGCCGTTTCTTGTTTTAAAGCGGTAAACGGAGCTGTCTTTGCCGTCCGTAATCTTATTGCTTTTATCCTTGAGTGCAAGATTTTCGCTTTGTATGTAGTCCTGATTGGATGCATATTTTGAGCTTGTGCCAATAGCCTCACCGACTGCCGAAAGCGAAATCAGCAGTACCATAAACAGGCTTATTACAGTAATCGTAAATTTTTTCATCAGCGTTTTACCTCCAAGGTTTTTATTTCAAAGGGATTGAAATGCAGGTTGCCTAAATCCATTTCCTTTGCGTTTTCAAAAAGCATATCCGTTTCATGTATGCTTTCATAATCCGTATTTATGCAAATCTCCGTGTCCGTTTCCTTTCCTGCGGTTTCATACATTCTGAAGGCAATATTGCCGTTGTCATTCACAAAAACCGTTTCAAGAATTACATTTTCCGCATTGCAGGTGACAAGCGGCTTTATATCGGTAGAGCCTTTATATATCCTGACAGGGTTATTCAGCTCGTATCCGATTTTTACAAGCTCGCTTTCCATAGGCTTTTCCTTATGAGGATAAATTGCATAAGTGAATGTATGCTTGCCTCTGTCAGCTGTTTTGTCGGGATATACGGGACTTCTCAAGCAGTTTAGACTGATTAAACCATCTTTTACTCTGTGTCCGTATTTGCAATCGTTTAGTATTGCGATGCCGTATTCTCCGTCAAAAACATCGACCCATTTATGAGCAGGAATTTCAAACTGCGCATAGTCGATTTTGTTATCAGTTTTTGTACTGCGTTCAATATTACCAAACTGAATGTCGCACAATACTTTGTCGCTGAAATTTTTAGGATAAGCGTCAATTCGAAGCATTTTATGCGTTTCGTGCCAGTCGACTTCGTTTTCAACCTTTATGTACGAGCAACTTTCCATAAGAATAATTCGTTGAATTAACGAAGAACTCTTATAAACAAATTTGTTTTCACGAACAACGCTGTTACCATCGCAATATTCTTTGCTTTCGACAAGTTTCATATCCGTAGGTTTATGCTTGGTATAATTTATGTCTATATCCCAAGCATTGTACGGATGAACAAATCTATCCTTATAAACCCTAACAGCATTAATTATTGAAGCAACACAGTTGTAATTGTTTTTCTTATCGAGTATTGTTTTTATCTGTCCGTTATTATTGAACACGACCTTAAGACACTCGTTTTCAATAATGTTCTTTGAGTATTGCAGCAAAACAGGTGATTCTGCTTTTTTCAATTCACCTGTCGAATAAGGAGCAAGAGAATATCTAAACCATTCGTTTTTGTGCTTTATATATCCTGAGCGTTTAAAATCAATAGGATTTATCGCAAATAGGGATTTTTCATTATTTTGTAAATATAAAACAGCTTCGTCTATAATGTTGTTTATATTTTTCTTGAGGATTTCGTATCTTGCATTACATTCCTCATAAACTCTTTGAATGGATGATCCGGGAAGAATGTCGTGAAACTGATAAAGTAAAACCTCTTTCCAAATTTCATCAAGTTCTTTATGCGGATATTCCTTGCCTTTTATAAATGCCATAGTACAAATCCACTCGGCAAAATGCAGCAGCACTTCGCATTGACGATTATTCTTCTTAACTTTTCCTTGTGTGGTGTAAGTACCTTGATGCTTTTCCAAATACAGTTCGCCTTTATACTCCGGATAGTTGGATGTATTCTTTTTCAATTCATCAAAAAATTTTTCAGATGATGACATCTTAATATGAGGGATATACCTTAAACCTTCGCACCTTTTTGCCATATTGATATGATATTCTCCGGGACCGCCTCCGCCGTCTCCGATGCCAAACGGCATAAGAGCAATATCACTTATTTTTTTCTCTTTATAATTGTTATAAATTTTCTCAAAGGCATACGGTGTGGCATTCGAATTATAATCGCCTTCAGGAGGCATATGAACTAATACCCTGCTGTCATCAAGGCCATGCCAAATAAATGTATGATGAGGAAACTGATTGATATTATTCCAACTAAGCTTAATAGTCATAAAACTATCCATACCACATTTTTTGATTATCTGAGGTAAAGCCGCCGTATAGCCGAACACATCAGGAAGCCAAAGTGTTTTAACATCCTTTTGAAACTCATCTCTGAAATATTTTTTACCGTAAAAGCACTGGCGAATAAGACTCTCGCCGCAAGGTAAATTAGTATCGGGTTCAACCCACATACCGCCCTGAGGTTCAATATTTCCTTTTGCAACAGCCGACTTTATTTTTTTGTACAGCTCAGGCGACTTTTCTTTTATAAATTCATATTGTTGTGGTTGACTGCCATTAAAAACATAGCTTGGGCATTGTTCGCTTTCATAGATTGCATTCGAGAATGTCCTTATTGCCTTTCTTTTTGTTTCACGAACAGGCCACAGCCATGCAAGGTCAAGATGACCGTGACCTACTGCGTAAACAGTAAAATTTTGCTTATACTTCCCGTCAAACATTTCAGACAATACATTTCTTGCTTCAATGACTTTTTCCGGTTCCGTATTGTGTGCAATTGATATTGCCTTGTTTATGCGAGCTGTAATTTCTTTTTTCTGTGCATTATTAACTGCACAGAGGAGCTGATAACAGGCTAAAATATCATAATATAAATCTAATATATCCTGTCTAAAGACACAAATATCTGCTCTTTTAAAGCATGCCTGACCGGCGCTTTTTCCGCCTTTGCCGTTGTTACCACAATCAGCATAAAACAATATTTTGCCGTCTTCGAAGTTATCAATTCGATTCAAAGGAATTACAGCCTTACCTTTTACCGATTGAAATCTGTCTACCATTCCGAGCACATTTGTTATTCCCTGAATAGCAGAACCATCCTTATTATAAATGCATCCCTCGCCGCCGACATCAATTACAGCAACAAGATTTTCCTGCATATTATCTATATCCGCCGTGAATTTGAACCAGGCACAGTCAAAAAAGCCTCCCCAATTTTCGCCCGTTCTAATTCTCTCAAACTCCATTGCTTTAACATCAGCAAAAAGTAATGGTTCTTTTGATTTACATACCCAAGCATCCAATGAGGTGATAGGAGTGTATATAATCTGCTTTAATCTGTTTAAGAACCAAGCGTATCGAATTTTCTTATTGTGTTGTATAAAAGTTAATAAATTACCATCCATAATAATCACCGTTCACGTGCACGAATTGTTTTTAAAATAAGAAAATGCATTAACGCATTTTCTTATGCACTTATTTAATTCAATTCTGCCAATCTTATTTCATCATATGTATCGGAAACCTTCGATTTTGAATAATACTTTTGTTTTAATCCGATTCTACCCGATGGATTGCTCAGCCTTAAAGGGCAATAGTATATTTTTTCAGAGGATAAATATTCAAGATGAATTTTCAATTTTTTCTCAAAGTCCTTATAGCCATCAAGTTTCTGACTCCAACAAATTTCTGCTAAAGCCTGCATTCTCGGATAGAGCATAAATTCAAACTTTTTAATATCCCGCATCCATTCCGACCACATCGCTGCCTCCATACCTAAAACATTCTTTTCATACTGTGGCTTTAACCCGATCAGCTTGGCTGAAAAGGAATAAGTTTTTTTCAGGGAGGTTTTACCGTAAGGATAGTCGAAATAGAAATTATGACAATAACTGATGAGCATTTTATTACCGTTTTTTATCCACTCTTTCGATTGGGACTTGTTCAGCTTATGAGACCAAAGCTGTGTAACAGTACTGTTCGACTTTATGGGAACATTTAGATTTTCATCCCAAATAACAGCCTGCTTTCCTTTACCGTTAAGATATTCTGTTATTAAATCTGTGAGCCAGCCCTGTAATTCGTTCTCATTTTTAAGACCAAGCTCTTTCATTTTGCTTTGACATGATTTACAGGCTTCCCATTCATCCTTTGGCACTTCATCGCCACCTATATGAAAATATTTGCAAGGAAAAATATCGCAAACCTCATCAATAACATCTTTAATAAATTCAACTGTTTTGGGATTTGAGGCACACGCAATAACCTTTTCAACACCCCATTCAACTCTGACGTCCACCGATTTTTTTGAGCAGGATAATTCGGGATACTGACTTATTGCACCAAGCAGATGACCCGGCACATCTATTTCGGGTACTATTTCTATACCGAAATCTCTTGCATAGTTTACTAATGATTTCAGATCATCTTGTGTATAAAACAAGTTCGCGCCATACACCTTTGAATCTGTTTTGCCTTTTCTGTTCAACTGAGTCGATTTTCTGATATTTCCGCCGTCTGTCAATTTTGGATATTTTTTTATTTCAATTCTCCAACCTTGGTCGTCCGTTAAATGCAGATGAAGAAAATTTAACTTATAGAATGACATCAGCCGAATTGTTTTTTTTAATTCCTCAACTGTGCGATAATGACGGGAAACATCAACAAGCAGTCCTCGGTATGAATATTTCGGCGAATCATAAATAACACCTGTTGACAGCCTCGCGTATTCATTTCCTAAAATTAAATCAAATAAAAGCTGTTCAAGCGTTGATAGAGCATTGACAAGGCCATTATATGTTGCATACTTAATCGTTATTTTTTTTGTTTCAACAGACAATATATAGGCATCTCGTATCTTTTCTTTATCAAAATGTCTTTCTATTTCATTCAAATCCTTCAGGCACAACAGTTCTGTTTCGCTGCAATCCTGTGACAATGGGATTTTGAAAATCCTCTTTATATTTGATGCAAAATTACAAGCGGGATTTAAAAAAAGCTTTGTCACCTCTATCGTTTCGTTTGTAAATTCTGAATTAAGCACTTTGGGGATTAAATACATAACGAACCTCCTGCTTATAATGATTTGTCAACTTTTATATAGAGCTGGGAATACTGATACTCTGGTACATCAGTTTTTGCAACAACTGCTTCAAATATACTTTTAACCGCATTGTATCCCTGTTCATAAGGCTGTTGACAAATTGTTGCTAAAATTTCACCGTTCTGCATGGCTTTTTTTGTTGTCACGGTTTCATCAAATGATGTAACTTTGATTTTTCTTTTACTTTCTTTAATGGCTTTTAATGTACCTGCAACACCGCCTGCTGTAATACAAATAAAATCGATTTCTGTTTTTTCAGCAAGAACATTTTTCATCGTTAAATAAGCTTTATCATCGTCGTCGTTATTTTCAACTACGTCTGATATTGAGATATCTTTGTATTCCGATATTACATTTTTTATACCTTCAACTCGCTGGTGATGGCCCACATGCTGCATATTTCCCGTTACAATGCACAGCTTTGCCTTTCCAGAAGATATTAAACCGATGAGACGGCCTGCTGTTTCTCCGCTTTTGTAATAATCGCAGCCTACATAACTAAGTCTTTTAGAATTAGTTAAATCACTCGATAAGGTAATAACCTCTGTTCCGTTTTTAACTAATTCATTAACTTTATTTTTTATTTTTTTATCTTCTACAGCACTTAATATTAATGCCTTAGTTGATTTAGGCAACAGGCTGATTTCACCGATAAAATCATGTGCATCATAACCTTTAATTTCTTTTACAGCAACAGATATTCCATAGTTAGAATAATCTTTTTGTGCGTCGTAAATTCCTCTTTTTATTTCATCAAAAAAGCTGTTACCCACGCTGTTCAAAATTATTTCAACCGGTATGGTGCGGTTGGAATAAACAAGAGCTTTTCCGATTAAATTCGGTTTATAATTATGTTCTTCTGCTATCTTTAATATTTTTTCTTTAGTTTGTAAACTTACACCGGGACGGTTTTTTAACGCTCGGTCAACAGTTCCTCGGCTGACTCCTGCAATATTGGCAATTTCTTGTTCGGTAATCGGCATAAAATTCACCCTCTTGACTTTGTAACAAAAACGACTTATACTATAGAACATATAGCGTGCTCGTGCACGATATAATCATACTCCAAATAATCATCTGTGTCAAGGAGAAAATTGTATGACAAACGAAAACAGTCAAAAACATAAAAAAGTTGGGCAAAATCTCGCCGATCAAATGTCTTTAGTTGAGCTTGTTTCACAAATGAGAAATTCATCAAAAGCTATTGAGCATCTCGGAATAAAATCATATAACTGGTGGAATGAGGGCTTACATGGTGTAGCAAGGGCCGGTATTGCAACCGTTTTTCCGCAGGCGATTTGTATGGCAGCTTCTTTTGACAAAGATGCAGTAAAAAAGTGTGCAGATATAATTTCAACAGAGGCAAGAGCGAAATTTAATGAAAGTCAAAAGAATAAGGATTATAGCATATATAAAGGGCTTACGCTTTGGTCGCCTAACATAAATATTTTTAGAGATCCACGCTGGGGCAGAGGTCATGAGACATACGGTGAAGACCCGTATTTAACATCTATACTCGGTTGTGCATTCATTGAAGGTATACAGGGCGATGATGAAAAGTACATGAAAGCCTCTGCTTGTGCAAAACATTTCTGTGTGCACAGTGGTCCGGAAGCCTTAAGACACACCTTTAACGCCGAAGTGTCAAAAAAAGATTTTTACGAAACATATACCCCGGCATTTGAAGCTGCTGTTAAAAAAGCAAAGGTAAGCGGCGTTATGGGAGCATATAATCAAGTCAACGGAGAAAGTTGCTGTGCGTCTGACAAGCTGATAGAAAAACTTTTAAGAAATGAATGGGGTTTTGACGGTTACTATGTATCAGACTGTTCTGCGATACTTGATGTTATCTATAAGCACAAAAAAACACTAAATCCCGCAAAAGGTGCCGCAATAGCAGTGAAAGCAGGATGCGACCTTGAATGCGGTGTTGTTTATTCTCTTTTGCCTGTGTCGGTAAAATTGGGATATATAAATAAAGAAACTATAAAAAACTCTGTTGCAAGACTTATGGCAATTCGAAGTTCATTGGGAATGTTTGATAATAATTGTCATTTCAATAAAATCACAATAAAAGAAAACGCAACACCTGAACACGAAGCACAAGCTATAAAAATGGCAGAAAAAGGAATTGTGCTATTGGAAAATGACGGCACACTGCCGCTTAAAGAGAATGCACAAAAAATCTTGATTACAGGCTATAACGCTGATAACAAGTTGGCATATCTCGGAAATTATTTCGGCGACCCATCACATTTTATTATGGTTACGGATGCCGTTTGCGAATATAACAGTGAAACAGAATTTATCAGGGGAATTCACTTGTACGATTCTGAAAAAAACAGTGATGAACAACTCGCTCTCGAAAAGGCTAAAAATTGCGATATTATCCTTATGTGCACAGGGCTTGATTCTTCAATAGAAGGCGAAGAAGCCGGCGGTGCTCTTGCAGGAGGCGGAGGAAGCATCGGAAAACAGGGGGACCGTGAAAACATAGATTTACCGATTAATCAGCAAGAATATATTGAAAAACTTATTAAGATCGGTAAAAAAGTTGTTTTGCTGAATTTTTCAGGCGGTTGTATCAATTTTGGAAAATTTAAAAACCGTGTTAATGCCATATTACAATGCTGGTATCCCGGTGCACAGGGCGGAAAAGCTATTGCCGACATACTGTTCGGTAAATGTTCGCCAAGCGGTAAGCTGCCTGTTACATTTTATAATTCAACAGATGATTTGCCTGATTTCTGCGATTATTCTATGCAAAACAGAACATATCGTTATTTCAAAGGCAATGTTCAATATCAATTCGGCTACGGCCGCACATACACCAAGTTTTCTCTTGAGGATATAGCTCTCATCGGCGAAGAAATTAAAGCCACAATATGCAACATCGGAAACGAGAAAAGCGATACTGTGTTACAGCTGTATGTTTCATATCCGCCAACGGAATATCCGAATCCCCAAAAAAGTTTAGTTTCATTTAAAAGAATCGGTTTAAAACCCGGTGAGAGAGAAACAATAACATTTAAAATAACAAGCGAATATCTTACTTCAGCAAATAACGATGGCAACAAAATCATTCTTGACGGATGTTATAAATTCACATTAACAGACGGCTGTGATTTCACAAGTAAACCAATTCTATACCAAAAGCAAAAAAATTAACACTCAATATTCGAATGAACGGAGGTCTTCAAATGCGTCTTCTCGTTGTTGAAGATGAAAAAGTTTTAAGAGAAGCGTTAGTGAACGGCTTAAAGATAAAAGGATACGCAGTTGATGCTGCTTCAGATGGGGAACAAGCCGATGTACTTGCTTACACTGTGCAATATGATTTAATCATATTAGATGTTAATCTTCCAATAATTGATGGCTTTACAGTTCTTAAAAATATTCGCCGTGAAAACAAAGAAAAACCTGTTCTGATTTTATCGGCTCTTGACGAAATTGAGGATAAAGTAAAGGGTTTAGATCTGGGCGCAAATGATTATCTAACAAAGCCATTTCATTTTGCGGAGCTTGAAGCAAGGGTTCGCTCATTGCTTCGCAGAAAAATCGTTATTGAAAATCCTGTTCTTACACATGGTTCTCTCAACAGGCAGATACCAATTCAAAAAAGGCGAACAGCGTAGCTTTGATTTTCAGCTGCATATTACTCCGCTTAAACCGTATGACTACAAAAAAGGCTTTTTCCGTTCGCTACGACCATAACAGCAAGCTGAAAGACGAGTACAAGGAAATAGACAGGGCGGCAAAACACGGACTCAATTATGTTACCTTTCATCAGGGCAATATGATTATGCCGTATATCAATTATCCGTTTTATGAGGTTGACAGGCTCAAAAAAGCCGTGCAGTATGCCGATTATAAAAATATAGGAATAAAGCTGTACTATACGGAGCGTGAGCACAGCAATCATATGGCGGAGCTTTCTGTTCCCCGGCCCTTGCCGGAGACAAGACCGCCTATGCTCTGTTCAGCGGTTGCGGAGGCGTAATGGTATTTCGTCTCGGCTGCGACAAAACAATGGACAATTCTAACAGCGTTTCAAACGGAATTAAAAACACCGTTGAAAGATATATTGAAGATTAGTAGGTGAAAATATGAAAAAGAAGAAAATCAAAGCACTTGTTGCTTCTGTTGTTTGTGCAATTTTGCTTGTTGCGGCAATAACGGCAATTTCTGTGCTCGGCTCAAATAAAGGACCGTTCTCCGGTCGTGTAACCGATTACGCCACAGGCGAGCCTATTGCAAATGTATGTGTAACAGACGGTATGAATGTAGTTAAAACAAATGGCAACGGCGAGTTTCAACTGAACGGTTGGAGAAAAAGCCATTTTGTTACCGTTACCGTTCCGTCGGGTTATCAAACAGATGATTATTATATCCCCGTAAACAAAAACACGAAAAGCTATGATTTTACTCTTAACAAATCGGATATAACTGCCCAAACGGAGCATAGCTTTGTTCAAATTTCAGATACGGAAATCGGTGCTTCGGGCACGGGCGAATGGCTTGATAATGTCAAAGAAATCGTTAAGCAAAACAATCCTGCATTTTTGATACATACGGGCGACATTTGCTATGAGGACGGACTCAAAAAGCATATTGAGGATATGAACACCGAAACTATGGGCTGTACAGTCAGATATGTAATCGGCAATCACGATTACGTAAAAGGAAAGTACGGCGAAGAGCTTTATGAAAGCATTTACGGTCCGGTATGGTATTCTTTTGATGTCGGCAACATTCATTATGTTGTAACCTCTTTCCAAACAGGAAGCGATTTCAAATCCTGCTATAATAAAAACGACAGATGGAAATGGCTGAAAAACGACCTTGACAATGTTGACAGCAATAAAAAGGTTGTTATGTTTAATCACACAAAAGCTCCGAGTGACGATTTTGTCTTGTCCTTTGGCAAGGATGAGCTTGATTTGAAAAAGCATAATCTTATCGCTTGGATATACGGACACTACCATTATAATTATGTAAATGATACCGACGGAGTTTTGAATATCAGCACTGCCCGTCCCGATTGCGGCGGTATAGATTCTTCTGTTGCCGGCGTGAGATTGGTTAATATCGGCGCAGACGACTCCGTTTCGACCAATATGATTTATTATACTTTGGCATCATCACAGCCTCAAAATACAGCTTGGAGCACAAAGCTTCAAGGTAATTTGCTCTATTGTGATACCATTTGCGATAACGGCAGCATATACACTGCAACAATTGACGACGATTATCCCCATAACTGCGGTGTATATCGGCTTGATGCAGAAAACGGTAACATAAAGTGGTATTGCCAAACCGAAAATTCCATAAAAAACAATTTGTGCATTACGTCAAACGGAATTTTGGCAATGGACACAGAGGGAAATGTCTATTGTATCGACAAGCAAAACGGCAATATTCTTTGGAAAACGAAAATAGGTCTTGGCAGTAATGTCGGAACAAGCAGCGCAATTACCGTAAATGACGGTGTGTTATTTGCAGGCAGCTCGTCGCAGATAACGGCTGTTGACACGGCAAACGGAAATGTAATTTGGACAAAGGTCAGAAACAAAGGTGAAAATTCCCCAGCCGAGTTTATTGTTGCAAACGATAAACTGATTGTTAATTCTCATTGGGATGCTCTTGTTGCACTCGATACAAAAACAGGCGATGAGCTTTGGAGCAATGACGATGAGGACATCAGATTCAGAAGCTCCACACCGACACTCCTCGATAAAAACACCTTGCTTGTTGCTGAAAAAAATGCAATTATGCTTGTTAATCTTGACGACGGCAATATAACCGACAAAACAACATTTGAAGATTACAGCTTTTCGTCAAGCGGACAGCCTGCCGTTCTTGACGGCATTGCATATATTCCCACATCAAACAAAGGCTTGGTTGCGTTTGATATTAAAAGCAAAAGCATTGTGTGGAATTTCGAAACACAGGACAACATACTGTTTTCGGCACCGTATATGGGCAAGGGCTCAAAAACCGTTGAAAGCTCTCCGATTATAGAAGATGATAAAATCATATTTGGCGCAAACGACGGAAATATTTATTGCGTGGATGCAAAAAGCGGAAAAGAAGTAGAAAAGTTCAATGCGGGCTCTGCTGTTTTGGGAAAAGCTCTTGTAAAAGATAACAAGCTTTATGCAGGCACTTTTGACGGTAATATGGTTTGTTATACGCTTTTGCCATAGCATTAACGAATAGCAGAAACGAAGTGAATGAAAATGAAAAAAATTATAGCACTTATCGCAGTAACAGCCGCTATTACTGCAGTAGCGATAAGCTTAAACAGCATGATGACAGCGGAAAACAAATGAAAAATATGATTTGTCGCTTCCAACCTTAAATGAGGACGGATGGTATCTTGTGTTTGAGGACGATTTTGACGGAGACGGAATAAACCAGAATATCAATCGGCGAAAGTTACAACGGCAACAAGGAAATTTGGACTTACTCTCCGCACGCTATCCGCTGGGAAAGCAATGATAAAAACAAGCCCGAGCAGGCTTGCTATTGGGGTCCGAATATGGTGGAGGTCAAGGACTCAAAGCTGATAATTCATTCTCGGTATGAGGACAACCACAAATGTAACGGCGACTGTCCTGCAAAAGGCAGACTCGCAAAAGAGTATTGCTATAACGGTCTGCACCTAAACGCTCAAGGCTTTGAGGTTGTATCCGAAAATATCATTCCGCTGTTGAAATAAGCATAAAACGAAACAAGGACTTGAAACATTTTTGCTTCAAGCCCTTTTTGTATATATTCTATTGTTCGTTACTGAATTCAAAGATTTGAAAAATCTCTGTCTTTCCGACTTTTACAGTTGTTTTTCCGTCTTTTATCTCTGTGTCAAAATGATAGGAATTTTCTGAAACAAAGCGAACACAGCTGAATTCTCCCGGTATTGTAAATTCAATATCGCAAATCGGATATACGGGAGTTAGAGGCTTGCAATCTTTTTTGAGAACCGCCTATTTAAGCCATTTTTAAGACTTTGCGTCTCTCAAAAATCTCTCAGAATTTTATTTTTACTAAGCACGGCAAATTCGTATGAGAAATTGCGAACCTTACAATTCTGTTATAGCACAGTAAAATAGTGATTTCAATCAATTTGATTTAGTGGTACAAAAATAAGGACATTAAAGCAAATATTAGTTAGCTTTTATTGAATTTCTAATTTGTTCAAATGTACTCTGTGTTCTTAATTCAGTATCATGTTTATCAAGTTCTTGCTTAACAGCGTTCAAAATAGCAACGCTAACAGGCGGTGCAGAACTTTCACTGTATTCACCGGGAGGTGCATATGGTCGATTTTCTTTGTTTGAAGTACGTGGATATTTTTCGAGTATACTGCTTTAGACGATGCATACTTAACAGTACGATTGCCTCGTTCATTAACAGCGTATGCTTCTACTACACATTTTTGCAAATCAACTTGAGAATCTTTTCTTCTCATAACTGTATTTATAACCAAAATAATACCTCCTTAATAAAAAATCAGCGGTATCGTGATTGATACCGCTTTTCGTTTTAAATATTCAATTTGAATCAACATCCGTTTCTTCAATATAGTTAATATACGGAACTTTAAGCCAGTGTGTCCAACCGCTTGAAGTAATCGGAGTTTTGATTACACCATCGTATGTATTTGCTGCGTGAATCACATAACCGTTTCCGATATACACACCTATATGTCCTTGATGCCATACCGCTATACCGGGTATATCAGGCATGGTACTTATAGGTCCTTTTTCAACAGCAGCATTAAACATACCATCAGCAGTTACATCTTTCATACTGTTTGTTCCATACTTAATAGTTCCGCTTGTTTCGTCATACCAGCCGTAGCCTTTTATTAAGCCTACCCATCGATGATATAACCGGTGATGATATTGTTGAACCCGATTTTTGAACTCACTTCGATTTGAAGTGAGTTCCTTTTTTTAATAATCATATTTTTTATTCATAAATCCTTCAGCTTGCTCTTTGAAATTCAAAGCGAACGAAATTCCTTTAGCAAATGCGTCAATGCAATACTCATCATTGAACTGCACGATATACTTAAACACATCATCGTCATAATCCATTTCGGGATAATTTGGATTGGTCTGTCTGATGACATTTAAAATTGCATCTTTCATTTTTCGTTGTGCTTGATTAAGTAATTCATATCTTGGATTGTCAAGAGGGTTAGCTCTTGAAATTACTAACTCATATACCATTTTAAGTTCAGTCATCTCTTTCATATCCTCACCACCTTTCGTTTTAGGTTGTGGTGATGTTAACTCTGTTTGAATTTAAATTCAAGTTATTTTTTCATCTGCAACCCGCCAATTTTTTGCAGATTTTTTATACCAAATTTTATTCATACAACCCTCCTAATGGCAGCACTAAAGTACGCAACCTTTTTTCAAAATCACTTTATACCCTTCCCATAACGATGTATCTGCATTGTCGCCTTCACATTTGAGCATAAGAACAAAATAATTTTTACCATATTGATCAAGCGGAAGTAACGGAAGAATTGGCTCAAGCATTTGGGGAGTTCCTATTCCCTCTGCCCCAATAAGATTTTAGGTATATTTATAAGCATAATGATGCTATTTTTTGACTGTCTATTTATTTAAAACAAAGTGTTATAATTATGAAATGATAATTTTCATTAGCTTTTTATTAAAAAATGCTTTTATTTTCCTTTATTCTGTTTCAATGCAAATGCAGATAGGCATTTCATTATTAAGCTTTTTGCCTAAATCTATTTGCATACATTTTTTGCTTTGCTCAAAGTGTAAATCCTTGTTTTCGCCGAGAATATATACTCTCCTAATATCGTAACGTATGCCATGCTCGTTATCAAAACGCATTGACTTTATTTTCAGCGTTTGAGGTAATTTGCTTCCCATAGGGAAGATATACAGTTTTCCTTTTTTGCAGTAAAGCAAAAGTCCTTTGACGAGAATTTTTTGTTTTCCTTAAAGGTACCGTTCTTTGATTTTTTGCCCTCCGACGCACAGATTTCATAATGATATGAGCCGTAAATCGCCTCGCCGTTTATATTCATCCACTTCCCGATTTCAAGAAGAACATTCTTTTCCTCGTCGCAAATTGTGCCATCGGGCTTTGGACCCACATTTAGCATATAGCAGCCGTTTTTGGAAACTACCTCAATCATATTGCGGACAATTTCGCTCGGTGTTTTGAACCGATTGTTTTTTTGTATATCCCCAAGAATTTTTTGCGATTGCGGTGTCGTTTTGCCAAAGTTCTTTTGCAACGCCGTCTATCTGACCTCGTTCAACATCATAAATTGCACAGCCGTCGAAAATTGAAGAATATTTATAGAAAACGCAAACCTCCTCATCCCATTCAACACCTCTGTTGTAGTAATAGGCAAGAAATTTTTTCATATAAGGATAAAATTCCTTTTTGAACACCCACCAATCAAAATATACGGCAAGTGGCTTATTTTTATCAATCATTTCACAAGCAGTTGCAAGCCATTCCTCAAGATATTCCTTTGAGGGAGTAATTTCCTCGTCTGTTCTGTCAATATGTCTGCTTTTTGGCATATATGCAGGACCATATAAATCAGGATAAAGATTTTTTGAAATCTCGCTGTTTGGATAATATTTTCTTGCTCCGTTAAAAAACCAAAAATGCTCTGCTCGGTGATTGCTGATAAGAAAGCCCATGTCCGCTTTATCGCAAGCATCATGAAGCTCTGCCATATAATCTCTGCCGTTAAGGTCTGCCATATTCCAACGGTTTAGGTCGCTTTTATACATTTTTACGCCATCGTGGTGTTCACCCACAGGCATAATGTATTTTGCGCCACTTTGCTTAAAAATTGAAACCCACTCATCAGCGTTGAAATTTTCAGGCTTAAATTTATCAATCAAATGACGGTATTCAACATTCCTGCCGTATTCCTTATCGTGAAAGGAATTACTTTTCGTGAATTTTTTGTACATTTGCCTTGGATACCACTCTGACTCGGTTGACGGAACAGAGTAAACACCCCAATGAATAAAAATGCCGAAACGCTTTTCACGGTACCATGAAGGCACCTTAAAATCGGATAGGCTTTCCCATGTATCTTTGAAAGGTCCTTTTTCAATGACCTCATCAATTTGAGATAAATACTTTTGAATTTTTTGCATAAACAAATCTCCTTTGCTAACGGTTGTTGACAGTATTACATTTAAATTGTACAATAGTTTTGCAAAAGTTTATTTCGAAAATCTACCAAATAGTTTAGAAATCCTATCACAAAGGAACAGACAATTATGAAGTGCTTTTTAGAGCTCTATGAGAATTAATAGTGAAATGAAATTTCTCTGCTGAAATCATTGCAAATTACATTGGCTCTCTTTTGCGGAAGGTCAATCTCATGACAATCAAAAAGTTCTTCCTTTTTTGGAGCAATACAAAGCCTTTGACCGGAAGAATCGAGAATCGTACTTTTTCCTAAAAATTCAGCTTTCATATCAGGAATAGATTCTTTTCCAATTCTGTTGCACAGTACAAGAGGAGTTAAATTTTCTATGGCTCGTATTTTTGCAATGTGGTATGTGGTCTCTCCACCAAAGTTTGCCAAAGCACAAAAAATATCTGCTCCCATGCGAAGCTGTTCACGGGAAATTTCAGGAAACCATAGATCGAAGCAAATTTGAACTCCTATTTTTATTCCATTCACTTCAAAGATTGTATTTTCACTTCCTCTGTCAAACAACCTTTTTTCAAAATCCGATAAGTGTATTTTTCTATATTTCCCAATATATTTTCCCTTGCTGACAACAACAGCTGTGTTATAAATTTTACTGTTTTCAATTTCAGCCAACCCAAAAATAATAGTACAGGAATATTCTTCTGATAAACTCATCATTCGTTGAGTGGAGGCTCCCTTCGGAATAGATTCGGCACATGCAAGAAGTTCATTGCGGCTACTGAACAAATATCCGCATATAGATAGTTCCGGAAGAACCAGCACTTCAAAACTGTGTTTTTGCAATGCTGACATGATACACTCAATATTTTTCTCCGTATGATGTGTGACGTCATACTGTAAAAATCCTATTTTCATTTTGATATCACCCAGTTATATACAAAGTTTGGTTTTCGTTTTAGCATAATAAATCTACTCCACATTCCCAGCTTCAATCTCTATCATCATTGCTAAAAATCCGAGACGGTCAAAGCAATTACCACTAAAACCATCACCCGTTGATGTTTTTCTTTCATTCATGTTTTTTCATTTATAACAAATATCCCTTTTATAGATGATACTATTATATCACGGCAAAGTATACAATTCAGTTATTGAGAACATTCTTTAATTAACAATATTTTTGTAGTAATCAAATAAACTGTTATCGATTCTTTTTTAATTGTGAAGGAGTTTTATTCTTATATTTTTTGAATATAGAACTGAAATATTTATCAGTTGAATATCCTAAATACTGAGCAGTCTCTTTTACACTTGTTCCACGCTTGAGCATTTCCTCAGCCATATCCAATTTGTAAAGCGTAGAAAACATATGAGGTGTCATATTGTATTCTTTTTTAAAAATATTTATTATCTGATTTTTGCTTATGCAAAAATTGTCAGACATTTCCTGTAATGAAAAGGGTTTTGAAAAATTAGAGCAAATATAATTTTTAAGTGAAGCAGCAGCTCCTTTAGATAATTTTGAATAAAAACATTCTGTTAAACAAAAATTATTGAAAGCCGTTAAAAAAAATTCATGTATTAATAGTGGAATATCATATTCATCAATTAAAATCTTATCAGATCTTTTTAATACATTAAAAAGTTTTTTAAAATACAGAGAAAAATCTCTATTCGCAATTACAATATTTTTATCCTTAAAATATGTCTTGTATAAATTATCTATAAGAACCCCTTCAGCACAAAACCAAAATCTTTGGTAGGGATCGTTAATTTCTGTAAAGTATTCGTAATTACTATTTGCAGGAATAATATAAAAATCATTTTTCTGTAGAAAATACGATTTATCATCTATGCATACTGTGCCTTTTCCGGTAACTACAAATTCAAAAACATAATATTTGCTTTTTGTTTGTGAGTTGTAAAAAAACGGATTCTTGTCTGTTACGCCCGACAAAACTATATTATATGTTTTATTATCAGATATAGTTTTATAGTATACAATTTCTTTTTCCATAATAATTAGCATTCCGTTGTGATAAAGTGGTGTTTTTTGATAATATTGTGGGTTTTTCCCCAGTTGTTAATGTTGTATACTATCATTAAAAACAGATTTTGTCAACGCAAACCTTTTAATAACTATGCCTGCTGATTAGATATAGTTTGTGTGTATACAAAAGGCGAAAACATGTTGTTGATTTAACGGTAAATTATTGCAAGGCAATTTTATATGCCGGGACAGTGAGGTGAATTTATGATTAAACAAGAAATAAAAAATCACAGATGTAGTAAAATGGGAGCATAATCCTCTTTGCCTACTCTCTCGCAACCTATAAATGTGCAGAACACAACAAAAACCTTTATTCATGATTATGAAGGGCTTTTCATCGGTTTCGGCAAAAGACAAAATTGTTATCCGTATAGAGAACAAAATCTCTATTTAGACGAAATCCAAACAAATATTCATGTAATTATTCTTGAAAACGATTACCTTTATGCAGAGTTTTTGCCTTCTCTCGGTGGTAGACTTTGGAAACTCATAAACAAAAAGACGGGCGACGCCCTGCTTTACCATAACGATGTTATACGATTTCGAAATCTTTCTATAAGAAACGCATGGTTCAGCGGCGGTGTTGAATGGAATATAGGTATAATAGGACATACACCTTACGCTTGTGAAAGCCTTTATGTTGCAAAAGTAACACGAGATAATGACAAAGAAGTGCTTAGATTCTATGAGTATGAGCGTGTTAGAAGTGTATATTTTATCAAATAGATTTTATGCACCTAAAAAAGAATTTAGAAAACCCAATATAAAACCGGTTGGAGATTCGTCGGATCGGACTTTTTAGCCAATGACAATTTAATACGGCATATTGATAATGAAAAAGATAAATTCACACAGTATCGAAATATAATAAAATTCAAAATCAGAATAGCTATTGTTCAGCTTAAATATATAGAAAACTTCACAGGAGAATGTTATGAAAAAGAGTAAAAAAATAATCATCTCTGTTATAAGCATTTTCTGTACTATTGCAATTATAAGTACAGTACTTGCCACAATGGTTCAGTTTCCTGATACAGACCAAGAATTGAACGATTTTTTACGCAGTGTTTACATGAAAAATTTTGATGAAGTTGACTTGTCTGAAAAGGGTGAGCTTAAAAGGGTTATAGATAATAAGCATCCGCTGCATCTTCTTAACTATTATGCTCAAGAGCCTGTTGAAGAATTATGGAAGTCTATTCCAGAAGACATAAAGCCATATACAGTTATGCTAATCATAATATCGGAAAAGGCTGAGGGTAGTGAAAACTACATAAAGAAAATAGAAGAGGTGGCCGACAGATGCGAGGAACTTAAAATCCCATATGCAATTTCAAATGTCTGCGGAGAAACTCATTTTGAAAATCGACTGCCCATATCTTATTTGGAAGAAAGATTTGCAAAACGTCACAAATATTTTTATGGACTTAACGGAGCAGAGCTATATAACACAATTCTCTGGAGAGGAGAACTTGAATCAAACAACTGCCAATATTTGATAGACAGTATCAAATTGGCAGCCCAATACGGTGGATATTTTTTCTGGACTGACACCAACCGTAACTATGATAACGGCATGATGGTTGACTGGTTTGAAAATAATGAATTGATATATTCAACCTTTAAGCAGTACAGCGAAAACATCGTTATGATGAACAAGGAATCTTTCGGTGAGCCTTCAACATATTCATTTATGCAGGGATTGTGGCTTGCGGGACTTATTGGAAATTACGGTGTATCTTCCGACTGGTGGCATTGGACATGTAACGGATATAAAACACTGTTCGGAGAATATGATAAATATGCTGACGGCAACTGGGACAGAATTGCGTCTTATCCTGAAAATATGTACACCCAGTCAATGGCTTTGGTTGCAAGCAGGGGCGCTACTTGTTTTAAAGCTGAGGCACCCAATTACTCAACTTCTGTTGCGGGTGAACCTACTGCGGGATTCCAGTATTCCATTTTGCCGTTTTACAGAGATATCTTAAACGGAGATATACATATTCCTACCCGTGAAGAAGTTCTCAAAAATACAAATATTGCTATCGTAGGCGGAGAAAATTTTATTACATCAAATTATAACCTCAAGGAATCGAACCTTTATCCAAACAGTCCGTATTACAGTATTATACCTTTACTGCCGAAAAATCTTAGGTTGGAGGAAAGAGCGGTTTTCCTTAACAGTGGAATTAAGCTTATAGAAGAAAAACTCTCATCGAAGGAACTGAAGCAGTACAAATATAGTGATGTGACCGGTGATACATATATTTCGTGTGTGGGTTCAAACTGGACGTTCATAAATAATCTCGAAAATAAACAGGGAACTAAAAGTGCTCAGTTTATGCCGCACATGAGTAATATCACCGCTGTAACGCTTACAGCTGAGGAGCACAGCTTTGTAATTGCAAATGAGTCTGATGACGGTATCAGCTTTATTGCAAATAATTACCGTACTGATAAAAGAAAGATGATAAAAGAAGTCACCGCTGAGGACAGAAAACACGTTAAGGAAACATGGGTGGATATTAACGGACGTTATCTTACTCTTGATGAAAACGGAAATCCCAAGGGAGTAGATGACAGCAAAAAGCGCATTACAACAATAACATTAAAAGGTGATTTTGGCGGCAAAAAACCTGAGATTTTATGGGAGAACATTCCTGAAAATAATGAAAACACACGAAAATACACTTATCATGTTGACTATGCTGAAAATGAATTAACAATCAAAATTGAGCACAACGGTTATGTTAAATTCAAAGTGATTCTTGAAGATAATCAGCTCACTGCAAACAATCAAAAAAAAGAATCTGTCAAGGAAACAAAGTCAAAAACAGGCGCAGATACTGCGGAATTGCAGAAATATATAAACAGTGTTGATTTATCCGAAAGCAGATATTATTCTCAGTATGGCTATATGCAGTTCGCAGCTCTTTTGGAAAAGGCCAAGGTATATATACAAGAGGAAACCTATACCGAAAAAGAGATCTCATCCTTGCTGGCAGAATTGGAAAAATCTCAAAATCGCCTGATAAACATCAAAAAGTATGTAGATATTCTTGATGAAGTATATGCAGGTAATGACCAAGCACAAAAAGTCAAAGCTGACAAACTTTTAAAAGAATTACTTTCTACCAATTTGTATGTTGAAGGACGAAATAATAAAATTGATTATAAATTATTTTACCGTTTAAAAACATACAACGATGGTCTCGTAAAAAAGAAAATTGCAAGACTGGAAAAAGCATACGACTCATTAAAAAACGTTCAATAAAAATATATAAATGTTTGTTTTAAATAAGTATTACATAAAGAAAAGCAATTTTATAAACCAAAAATATCCATAATATTTCTCGTATCAATGAAAAATAAAAGCTACTTTTTACTCATGCTTTTTTCTATCCATACTTTTCACCTTGCAAAAACAAAATAACGCAAACTGCGATTGTACAACCTGCGTTAATATTCCTGTAAATTTATAAAAATACATTCCATGTAAATGCGATCACAAAAGGAATCACACGGCAAATGTCAAGTTAAGGAAGATACAGCATACAGAATCTATATATCAAATATTTTTATTTATTGACCGTTTCGCAAGTTTGCGTAATTACGCAATTCAGGTTATAAAGTAACCAACTTATGAAATTTGACTTCTAACTCAATCAATAAGGCGGAAAACCGCCAATCGGCAATGGACATGGATGTCTGTATGACCTTAACTTCCGAAGAAGTGATAATAATAATCACTTTGGAAGACTTTCATGTATTTTATTTAGTATCTGTTTTGTAATATGCATCATTTTCCTGATTTTCTCAACAGCCTTCTTAAAAGCTAGAAAACACGCCGCTCCTGACTTTTTATCTTTCTCTTTGGTAAATGATTGAAAACGAATCACTTACAAAACTGAATACGGCTTTTTGCTGAAAACAGAAAAAATATCTGCGCATGTCAAAAACAAACGGATATTGGTATTATTTTAAGTCGGATTTCTAAACAAATTACTCTTTTTCTAAAGATTTTTTCATTGACAATGTATAATAAACATGTAAAATTATATTTTTTATATCTGAATAAGTATGATAAAAAATCAGTTAAGAAAGGACTTTTTATGAAAAAAATCATTGTCAAGCACAATGGCACAACACTGACGCTCTTAAACAACAACTTAAAGTATGAGGTTGAAAGAAATAATTTCAAATGGATAACCCAGGGCCGAGCACCTCATCTTGTTTTCCAGAGAAAAATATTCGGAAAACACCTTTGGTACTTCACGCTTTTTTCATCAGCATTGCACAAAGAGCATAAAAAAGTAGGAAACAGCATTGTGAGCACATTCAGCGGCTTTATAGTTTACGGAAAGAAAATCCCCGGCATTTACACAGCGACAGCCACCGTCAAAGATAACGGACAAATCGACTTTTCCCTCAAGGCTGTAAACGAGGGTGAGTGTGACCTGAAAGCCGCATATTATCCCGCCCCGTTTAACGCAAAAAAATATGACAAAAGCAAGTCGTATTCGGTGGAGGCATTCCGCCAGGGCTTTATGCTTCCCGATACATACAAAGACAACCGCAAGCAAATTTTCCTTATGACAACATACTGGAGAAAAATCAACACAGGCGACGGATATATGCCTGTCTGGGGACGTGTCTGCGGTGATTACGGCTATTCGGCTTTTGCAAATGAAAGCTATGATGCGACTTTCTTTTCCTGCTACGGAAAAAACAAAGCATTTTTGACAGCGATCAACTGGATTGGCTCGCTTGGAAAGCTTTCTTATACAAGAACACTGCATACAAGATTTTATAAGGGTTGCAGTTATGTTTCTATTGCAAAGGATTTCAGAAAGCACGAGAAGAAAAAAGGCAACCTCATAACCATCGATGAAAAAATACGCATGAACCCAAATGTCAAAAAACTCATCGGTACACCCGTTATACACTGGAGCCTTTACGAGCACAACTGCCCCGGAACCGCCGTATATAAATCAAGTGGTGTTGCTGACAAGGTGCACAACACATTCTATGAAACATGTGAAAAATTCAAGTTCTTCAAGGAATGCGGCCTTGACAAGGCTTATGTTCATACAGACGGCTGGGGCAACAGGGGTTATGACAACCTGCACCCGTATATTCTTCCGCCGAGCGATAAAATCGGTGGCTATGACGGTATGAAAAAATTAAGCGATACCTGTGCAGAGATAGGGTACTGCTTCGGACTTCACGACCAATACAGAGATTATTATCAGGACAGTCCTGTATATGACAAAGAAAAATGCTGTCTGGATGTTAACTTGAAGGCATGGTACTGCGACACGTGGGCAGGCGGAGCACACAACTGGCTTTGCACCAAATTTGCCAAAGGGTTTGTAAAACGCACATACGATGAACTGAACGAACACGGTATTCATATCGACGGCACATATCTTGATGTTTTCGGTATAATGGCAGGCGACGAATGCTATCACCCTGACCACCGTATAACAAGGAAGCAAAGTATCAATTACCGTGGACAATGCTTCGATATGCTCAGAGAAAGAGGTATTATCGTCAGTAGTGAGGAAATCGGCTGTCAGATGGTAAAATATCTTGACCTCGTTCACCACGCTCCTTATGCTGTAACTCCGCAGGGTGGCGGTGTTCAGGTCGGTATCCCTGTTCCGTTCACAAACCTTGTCTATCACGATTGCGTATTTGTTCCGTGGCTCACTGAAGGCAAAGGCGGCTGGGGTATTCCTGACGGCGACAGCGGAAAAATGCACTGTATTCTTAATGCTCAGACACCTTATTTCAACAACTCCATGAAGCAGGGTGCTTTCGAGCAGGATAACGAAAAGCTAAAAAAGCACATCGAGGAAATCAAAGCCATTGCGGCGATAAATGCCGAGCTTTATAATCAGGAACTTGTAAATCATGAGTTCTTGGACAGCTCTTACCGTATTCAAAGAACGACCTTTGCTAACGGAACGCAAATTACCGTTGACTTTGATAAAGATACTTATAAATTGGAAAGAGCATAATGATTCTTCTGCAAGACACGGAAAGCTTATTTTAAAAGTAGAGCCTTTTATGAAAAAAAATCAAAACCATCAGTGCACTTCCAAAAGTTAGATACTTTTGGAGGTGCATATCACATAGCGGGTGGTTTTTTGGTTTGCACTTCGCGCAAGCCTGCCTAAAGGCGTAAATATAAATCAAGCTAAAGAGTTGAGTCTTGTGCTGTTATTGGCGCTGATTGTGACAGCCTTTGCAGCTTGTTCAGAAAAAAAGAGCCGACGTTCGGCCCAAATTATCTTGAAAATATCTAAAAATATGCATTTTGAGAAAATACAGCCAAAGCGTCTTGCCGGAATACCAAACCTGTCATCATGTATATGATTTTTTGGACAATTGCCAAATTAAGGACGGCAGCGTAGTTGTTCTCAACAGAAAGGTCAGAAAAGTCCTGTCTCTTGGCTTTGACGGAAATGGTGGAAAAGTGCGGTTATACAGTCCGAATATGATGCGGCAATAAAGCTTTATTACATTGGGAATTATGCTGAGGCAATCTGGGAGTTTGACGCACTTGGTGCTTATGAGGATGAAAAAGAGCAGAAAGAACAGACGGAACTTTTATGGCATAAAAGTTTGGCAACGGTTGCAACATGGAATTTCGACGAATATTCTAAAAGTAAAGTTATTATGTAGTAACCGAAAAAGTCTTTGTTCTCGCCTGTCGGCTCAGTCGCTTCGCCAGTTTGAGTGTCACTGGCACTCGCTCCCTGTAAATCAATCTTAAACACATTTGTTTATGAAATCTATCAGAGAGTATTTATATTATTTGAATTATCAGTAAAGCATACGCTATCCGATTTTTGTTGCCAAAATGTTGCCAATTATACTTATTTTGATTTAGTTTTATTTAAGAAACCACCAACTATTGAAACGAGCAAAGAAACACCGCCACAAACATAAGCAACAATAGGAGAAGCATAATGTATATTGCGTCTGTATGTAAGTTTGATAACTTCACCAATGCCTTTATATGCTGCAAATCCGCCATCAGCATTTGGAGTTAAACCTTTACTAATTTCTGCATTAGTTCTTAATGGTTCAAGATAAATTGCACTGAACACACCATTCATATAACCAAAACCTTTAATTGCTAAAACTGCTATAATATATCCAATTACTGCTGGCAACAAAATAGTACATATTAAAAACACACGAACTCCGTTTGCATGGACTTCGGCGTGGGTGATGTTATTGTCCCGAAACAGGAAAAACAAAAATCCCGACACAGCTTGACCATTTCACTGCGTCGGTAGTAAATACATATTCTATAGAAACAACGATTGCTGAGAAAATAGACGCAATCCTCAGTCTGATGGAATTTTCCAACGGGATGAAGGATTATTATGATATTTACTATAATTGCTAATAAATTTGATTTTGACGGCAAGGTGCTCACCGAAGCACTGAAGAAAACTTTTTTAACAATTCATAATATGTTTTTTCTTTATCATTGATTAAATAGTTCATCTGATAAATAGTAATCATAATACTAATCTCCTAAACCATTTTATGAAAACATCATAGATGACTAATAAATGCTTTTTATGTTAGATTTTAGAATTATGAATTACGAATTAGAAAAACTCGCTCATCATTTTCTCAAACTAATTACCGAGCAAAAAAAGATGGCTACTCAACCGAGCAGCCATCTTTTCCTTTAATATGCGGGAATACCGTAACCGTAAATAACAGAACTACCCACGGGATATATTTTAGTTTTGCAAGTGTCTGACGAATTGCCCTCAATGGTGTAAACGTTTCCGTTTTCACACCTTTCTACGATACCTGTATGGTCGGTTATACTGTCGCCTTCCCAATCAAAGAAGATGATTGTACCGGGTGAAGGCTCGTAATTTCTGTCTGCCCACTGTCCTCGGTCTTTGAACCATTGTGAGCCATTAACGCAGCCTGCATATTTCGGGATAATTCCTGCGTCAATATATCCGCACTCGTTAGCACACCAAGATACAAAGCAAGCACACCATTCCACACGAGAGTCAAAGCCGTACCAAGACCAATAAGGCTGTCCTCCGATATTGCCCACTTGAGAAAGTGCAACTGAAACAATTTGCCCGTCACTGTATCCGATGCCGTAAAGAACTTGCGACCACAAGGGGTTATTTTCGTCTTTTAGAAGTTCAGCGAGGAATTGTTTCTGCTCTTGGTTAAATCCATACTTTGCAGCCATTTCATCTGCCGTTTTGTGAGAAACCGTGATATATAAAAAGGTTTCTGTTACGAGTTTCTCGGTTACTACAATGTTTCCGTGACCGTCATCACTTTCCTCTATCTCCTTGTGGGTCTTTCTTTCGGTATGTGAAGAAACCTCATTCATTTCCCAAAATATATCAGTAAGCAGTTTCTTTTTAGTATCATCAAGAGTGGCTACTTCCAAAGGGTTATCCGGGTCAGTGTTTACCTTTACGGAATAGACTGCAAGTACATCTTTCCATATGGCTCGACTTCCACTCATTTCAAGAACATCATAACTTGCAGAACTTTTTATCTGTTCAAGTTTATCATCATATTCTTGATTGATTTCTCTCACTACAACAGGCATAGACATTCCGTTACCGGAGTCCTCTCCTGAAAAGAAAATACCATAGACGGAGCCGGCTATAAGTCCGACAAGACATAGTAAAATCACCACAACAACCGCAACCCATCCGCCTGCAATAATAGCAGACACCAAACTTTTAACTGCCGCAATAATCGCCTTCACCGCTGCAACAGTCGCTTTAGCTGCTGCCTTTACAGTTGTCGCAGTTGCTTTGGCTGTGGCTTTGACGGTTTGTGCTGCTTTTTGTGATGCCTTAGCCGTAGCTTGTGCTGTTTTCTGTGTAGTCTTTGCTATCTGCCTACTTGTCTTAATAGCTGTTTTTGCAGTATGCTCAGCAGTTTTTACGGATTTTTGAGCCGTCTTAGTCGCTTCTTTTCCGGCAAGCTTTATGTCCTTTTTTCCGGCAGAAACAACCGACTGTTTGATTGTTTTTTTGGAAGTATCAACAGTTTTGATTGCTGTACTTGAGGATTGTTTTCGTAAAGTCCGCTCAGCTCTCTGCTGCTTAAAACGCTGAATACCGTCTTTCGCCTTATAGTAATTCTCTTTTGTGGCTTTTAGACCTTTCCGACCTTCCTTGTCAAAAAGATATGCTCCGTCGTGTGTAATTTCATCAACGCCTCTTTCGATTTTTTCATCGGCATATTCTTCGGGAGAATTACTGTCTGTTTTTACGGCATTTTCAGCTTTCTCTTTTGAAGCAATATATGTTTGTTTCATTCTTTGCGTTGCGACGGAAGCCTTATCAATAGCCTTTATTGTTCCTTTTCTCGTGTCTTTCGTCTTAATATCAGCCATACAAAATCTCCTTTCTAAACAGGCTGAATTACTCTTTTGAATTTGGTATTGCTTTCGTCAATAAACTTGTTTATCAGCCTGCTTTCCGCCTTTGTTTCGGGATATGCCGTAATGGTAATTGTTTTTGCACTCCAGTTCAGAGTGTAACTGTCGGTTGCAACATTGGTTATATGGTGTTTGGCAAGAAAATCTCTCAATCTTTTCATTTCGTCAAGGTCATCGGACATAATCACATTTACATAGGTTCTGTCTTTTGACAATTTCTCATTAACAAAACAGGCGAGAGAACACCCTATACCACCGGCAACGGCAACAACAAGCATAGCCAGTTCATTATCAGCCGAAACAACACGCTTTGTTATCCAAAAATAAATGAAGTCGGATAAGACAACCGCAACACCTGCAAGTATCCATCGACTTCGCTGTACCATTATTGTTTTTGTTGTATTTAATGCGTTATCTACTACCTTAGCTATAAACAATGCAAAGAAATATAGAATACTACCCATACACAATTAACTCCTCCTTTCCGGTTATTCCTTTACAAGTCTTGCCACAACAACAAATCTGCCGTTAGTCCGTGAGTATTCGCAGGTGGAAAGAGTAATTAACTTATCCCCGTATTCAGCATTAAGTCCCGTATCATACAAAGAAAGTTCTTTGCACTTACCGATATACGCATTAAATTCTTCTGCCGTTTCTGCATTGACAAATTGATAATACTTAAAGCTGTCGGCATTGTCTGTATATACTACCGTCTTAAATGCTGCTATAACCTCATAGTTCTGTTTATCGGTAAGCGTATCAAAAGTAATATATTTATGACTTTCCCAAAACTCTTTACTCTTGTATTTTGTAAGAGTAGAGAACATAGAGCCGTCATTCATATTGTGACCATAGATAACAATGTTGTCGCTTGGCTGTTCCGTATCACAGTTTTCCTGAACATAAGGGCAACCGTAATTCGTGTACTTCTTATCAAAACCGTGTTTCAAATAGAAATTCGGATTGTCCTTTGACTGCATAACCGGGTAATTGATTTTGGTGTCCTCAATCTTTAACCATCCGACCATATCATTGTTTTCAAGGTAAAGTTCTTGATATTCAGGTATAAAGGTTTTATCACCTGAATAATTCATAACTTCACTTGTGCCATCGGGCGTTTTATCTACGATTTCAGCCAAGCTATCATAAATCTTCGCTTGTTTGTGAGAGTCGTAGTAGTGCTTAATTAAAAAGCCGGTGCTTATTGTAAGCAAAAGGCTAAAAGCACAGATAACAGCAATATATATTTTCTTGTTCATAGTTAATTGTCCTTTAATAATAAATGGGCAAGGGTTATACACCCTCGCCCGGTTTAGTTGTCATTAGCTTATAAAGTTTCGTGTTTTTCGGGAACTTGTTTGCAAACGGCACAAGAGAACTGCCAACTTTAATAAGTCCGTGTCCTGCGTCAACATTTGTAATATACGAAAGCTGACGGTCGGAAATATTCAGGAGTTTTGCAAGTTCAATTCTATCGGTAGAAGCCTGATTGAGCATAATCAAGAACTCGCTGTTTGCAAGCATAGTTCTTGCGGTATGACTCTGCAAAAGGTCATCCACATTCTGTGTAATGCCAGTAGCGAAAGCTCCGTATTTTCTTACACGCTTCCAAAGAGTAAACAGGAAGTTTGCGGAATACTCGTGCTGGAACAAAAGATAGATTTCATCAATGAAGATAAAAGTCTGCTTGCCCTTTGCTCGATTCTGCGTAATTCGGTTTAAGATTGAGTCGAGAACTACAAGCATACCGATTGGCATAAGCTGCTTGCCTAGGTCAAGAATGTCATAGCAGATAAGTCTATTATCTGTATCTACATTTGTCGGTTTTGCAAAGGTATTCAAAGAACCATTTGTAAACAACTCTATGGCAAGAGCAATTTCCGTTGCCTCCGGTTCGTCCTGTTTGAGAAGTTCAGCTCGGAAGTCCTGTAAAGTAGGAACAGTACCGGTGTAGCCTCTCTGTTGATATTCACGATATACGCTTGCGGTACAGCGGTCAATAATAGATTTCTGCTTTGCTCCGAGGTTAGTACCACCGATAAGCTGTTCGCAAAGGGACATAATGAACTCGGATTTGAGAATTACCGGGTTTGCTCCGTCTCCGTATTCTTTGTTCATATCCATTGCGTTGATATGGCTCTGCGAAGTAGCGGATATATTGATAATTTCGCCGCCAAGAGCCTTGACAAGCTGCGAATACTCACGCTCAGGGTCAATTATAATTACATCCGCACTAGAGGAAAGAATGATGTTTTCTATCTCTCCCTTAGCTGCAAAAGACTTACCACCGCCGGATACACCGAGGATAAAGGAGTTGCCGTTAAGCAGCTGCCTACGGTCTGCAATAATCATATTTTTGCTGATTACATTCTGTCCGTAGTAAATTCCGTTTTCGTGGTAAATGTCCTGTACCTTAAACGGTATAAAGACCGCAAGGCTCTCTGTGGTTAAGGTTCTGAACGCATCTATTTTTCGTGTTCCAAACGGCATTGCAGTATTTAAGCCGTCCAACTGCTGATATTTAAGAATGGCAAGCTGGCACAAATTCTGTCTTGCAACAGTAAGCAATGCTTCAGTATCGTTATCCAGTTGCTTTTTACTATCCGCAGTATGAACCAATGTGAGTACAGCGAACATCATTCGCTGATCACGAGTAGTAAGGTCATCAAGAAATTCTTTCATTTCTTTCTTCTGTTGTTCCATATCATAAGGAACTGTGGCAGAAAAGTTGTTATTTACATTCTGCTTTCTCTGCCAGTTGGTAATATTGGTTTCAACACCAAGAAGTCGGCTCTCAGCTTCTCTTACCGCCTCATCTGTTGGAACAGGTACAATATCAATAGACATCATAAGGTTGCGGTTCATATCCGTAAGTTCGGTAATCATATCATCCTTAATATATGAAGCGTATTCTCTGAGAAAAAGCACTCGACCGTAACGGTCGCCTATCTTAAAATAGTCCTTTTCAAACTCCAAAGAATCGGGACAAACATAGTCCTTGAAATCGTGTCCCTTTTTGCGGGTTTCTTTAATATCAAAGTGATATGAAGTTTCCTCTCCGCCTCTGTAAAAATCGTGAACGATGCGAAGTCGCTCGTCTGTTTCAAGCTCAACACATTTGCTGCCCAGTCTTGCAAAGTGTGCAATCAAGTCAGCGCCCACACGGGCAAAATATGTTCTTGCATCCTCCACATTCTTTTTATTGATAGAGATAGTGACATACTTATCCTGAACGGTGGCATTGGCACCGGTAGCCTTATCAAGAAGCATTTTGTTGTATTCTTCTCGATACATATCCAGCTTATCTCCGGCTTCGGGAATAAGTATAGTTTTTTCAAAATCCAAACGGTTCAGTCGTCTGTTGTTGATAGTGAGTTTTGTGGTTGCTCCACTGTCAAGAGAGTTAAGTAGTTCCGAATACTCAAGGAACATCGCTTCTTTATCTTCTCGGCTGGCAACCGCATAGTTAATATCCGTGAACTTAAAGGATTTAGAATACTTGTCTTTGCCCACCCTGAAAATACCGTCATCATAGATGGCAGTAACCGGAATACAGTCCTGCACACCCTTCGGCACTACAAACTTTTCTTTATCCTGCTTGAACAGGTTTGAAAGTGTTTTAATCATTGTTCTTATATGCCTCCTTCTGTTTATTTTCAATAATTGGTTTCATCAGTTCGTAGTAAGTATTAGTGGAATGAAAGACGAGTTTCTTAGGCATAAGAAATTCCGACTTAATAAAAGCCCATAAAAACTTTTCAGCGGTCATTCCGTTGTATTTCACAAAACCGAGAGCCGCAAAGGGTGCTGCTCCCAATATACAAACCCACGATACTGTTTCTGTTCCTAAATGCGGTTTCAACAGGAAATACAATCCTACCGCAACACCGCAGGCAAGGACAGAAAAAATGAACTGTCTTAACGACAGTCCAAAGAACATTGACTCTGTGTAATTTCGTATTTCTCGGTTAATTTTAACTTCCATAATAATCCTTTCTTGCAAAAAGAAAAACATCAACCATTTCTGATTGATGTTTCCACTCAAAGCATATTCAGTTTTTAATCAAATTCATACGGACCTTTGCTAAAACACATCCAATCCAAATCAGCAACATAATCAGGATGTTCTTTACCCTTTTGTTTCTTAATTTGTTTTTGGTTTGTTACTTTGGCTTTGTATGCTTTGTTGTTAGGATTATGCTGATTTGCATAATCGTCTAACTGTTGTTTAGTGTGGGTTTTACCTGACACGCCCTTGTTTCGAGCCATAGCGTTTACCTCCTTTCTTCGTAGCAGTTCTTATCAATGATTGCATAACGAAACGGTCGGTTACCTAGAACCCTTTTTGAACCTTACTACTGAAATACGAGCAATTTTCATCAGTAGTGAATCTTGCAAATCATTTTTCTACGACAGGAGTGATTTACGCTTGATATATGCTCGCTCTATCAAATGCCAATCAAACAAGTATATTATAGCTCAATTATATGAAAAAATCAAATTACAAGCCCATCATCTCACGAATGATACGGTCACTCATCTTGATTGCACCAACGAGAACAAGCATATTGAACACCAATTCTCCGACATAAGACCACACCTGAGTAACTGCTGCCGCATTTGCATCAACAACCGGTGGCGATGAGGCAAACAGGGAGAATATAATGCAAGCAAGTACAATTACCGCACCTTCAAGTAACACCGCACAATAGCTCTTTATAAAACTCTTTCCTACATTTTGCGATGGCTCGCCGGCAAAAGTTGATAAAGGAATAGGAGCAAGAGCTGTATACATATATAGCTTAAAAAATCTTCCGTACACGGTCATTATCATAATAAAAGACAATACGGTTATAAAAAGGCCTCCGATAAGCGTTACCGCCCACAGAGGAATACTCTCCCAAAATCCACATTCTTCTATTGTGGTTATCATTTCCGAAGGTAATGTGGTTTGATTTGGTTTGCCGAAACCTGCTGAGTTCATAATGGTAGAAATCGTACCTTGAACAATATTGAATAAAGCAAGCATAAGCTCAAGCCCGTGTGTAATCACTCCTTTTGCAATAGCAAATCGGATAAAGAGTTTCAAAGCGTGTTCTGGTTTCTTAACTTCGGTAAAACTTCCGCAGGTGCGTACAACACCCACTACAAAGAATAGAACGAGCAAGGCAAAGCCGATAGCTTGTACCGCACCGTTAATATTGACCATTACATTCCAAATCGTTCCGCCTTTGAACTCCTGCGGAGAAGTGGTAAGTAACTGCCATATTTCCGATAACTTGCTGTTCCAAGTGTCGAGGGCATTTTGTAGGTTCTGAACTACCCAGTTATCACTCATTTGTTGCACCTCCTTAAAGATTTGGGGCATACCTTAACAGTAGGTACGCCCCATAAGATAACTGTGTTCTTTAACCGGCAATAAGGTTAAGAATTTCTTTTGCAAAGGTAATAATGATACCGCCGGCAAGAGTCAAGAAACCGTTTGCACGCTGAGACGGGTCGTGAGATTTAAGGGAAAGACCTACCTGCACGATACCGAAGCCAAGCAAAATCATACCAATTGCACGAATGAGTCCGAAGATAAAATCGGACAAGTTGTTGACTACTGTAATAGGGTCATTTGCCGCAAACGCAGTAATTCCCATACTGCAAAGGGCAGTAACAGCTACCACCGCAGCACAGTAAGTACGGAAGCCAGTCTTGACCTTTCCGGTCATAGGGAGCTTCTGAGTTGTTTTCTTTTCATTGTTCTTATTGAAATTAGTCATTGTAAATTCCTCCGTTAGAATAAGTTTTTATTGACTTCAAAGTCCTCATCGGACAGAAGTTCATATGTTGTTTCTCCGTAATTAACCTCAGGTAATTTCTTCGGGTCAATATCAAGAACGGAGAGTGCTGAATGTTCGACGGTAACTTCGCCGTGTTTATAGGCAGCAGCTTTACCGTCTGTGGTAAGCGCCACATTCGGGTGTTTCAAAATATCGTATTTGAAATCCATAACCGGGCGTTCTCCACGAATAAATAGAATTGCGTATTGGTTATCAAGCATACGAACCTCGTCGGGCGTAAGTAACTCTCTGCCTGAAATTTGATAATTGGTGGAGTAGTTTCCGCTTCTACCGGAACTCTTACCGTATGTGTTGGTATCAATGGTTTCCTTGCCGAGAAGCTCGGACACATATTTATGTGTACTTTGCTCATTACCGCCGAGATAAAGGAACTCGTCGCAGTTACCTACAATGCTTTCCCATTGCTTTTCAAACAGAGCTTTAAGCTGTGCCAAGTTCTGCAAGATAATACTTACCGATACACCACGGGAACGCATAACCGAAAGAATTTTGTCGAAGTCATCAGGTAATGAAACATTGGCAAACTCGTCCATCAAAAAATGCACGGGAACGGGTAGCGAACCTCCGTGGATATGGTCAGCAGCATAAAATAACTGTTGAAAAAGCTGTGTATAAAGAATAGATACCAAGAAATTAAAACTTGAATCGTTATCCGGTATCAAAGCAAACAGTGCGACCTTTTTCTCTCCCAATGAGGGAAGGTCAAGTTCGTCTGTTGTAGTTAAAGAAGCAAGGCTTTCAAGGTTGAATTTTTCAAGCCTTGCTGCAAGGGTAATCTGTATAGACTTCAAGGTTTTAGCTGCGCCGGAGTGATAGGAACGGTAATACTTCAAAGCAATGTGGTCAGGATTTTTCATTTCAAGCTCGGCAAATAATTCGTCAAGGGGAGAAGGTCTTGTATCTTCCTCGTCCTCGATTGAACCTGCTCTGAGCATTTCCATAACCATAGCAAAGTTTTGTTCTTCTTCCGGTGCCTCGTAGTGTAGATAAAACACCAATGCCAAAAGCAACATTGAAGCTGAAGTATCCCAAAACGGGTCTTGAGATTGGCTGCCTTTCGGAGTTGTACTCTTAAATAGGTTTGTAACAAGCTTCTGCACATCATTGTCGTTTTGCAAATATACAAACGGGTTATAACAATGGCTTTTCTCCATTGAAATTAAATCAAGAACACGAACTTCATAACCTTTGCTTTCAAGAAGCTTTCCGGTGTCCCTGAGTATTTCGCCTTTCGGGTCAAGGATAACAAACGATGTGTTGCATTGCATTAGATTAGGCTTGCAATAAAACCTTGTTTTACCTGCACCTGAACCGCCACACACAAGCGTGTTTAAGTTTCTTCGGTGTTTCTTAGCATTAAGTCCTATACAAACATTTTGCGTCATCAATTTATTGGCTGAAGCGGGAGATTGTCTGTATTTCTTGTTTACTGCTCTTGCATTGCCCCATTTAGCAGAGCCGTGTTCCTCACGCCTTCGGTAATTTCTCTGAGTAGAGAAGTAAATCCCTAAACAAAGACCATAGCTTAAAAGTAATACGAGGACAGTTTTTAAGCTGTCCTCGCACACTTTGATATGGAACGGGTCATTAAAAGCGGTCAGCACTTTCGGAAGAATTTCCGGCAAGCCTCCCTTAACGGAAGGTGCAATTAAAAGTGCCAACCAAATGACCGGGATTATACCGACAACAGAAAGAATAATCGCAGACTGTCTCTCGTTATCTCGCTTCAACAGAGCGCCCTTTCTCGATAACCTTAAATTTTTTCTTTGGGGCAGTTCCTACTTTAATGATAAGGTCATCAACGGCATCGGTTGACTTTCCTTCATTCATTAAATCTGTTTTCTCATCATTGAGAGAACGGATAATAATACCGTGTTCATAATCATCCAATGCTATATGATACATTTTTTCTTTTGCCATACTATCACCTTATCTTTCGTAGCCTTTGCTTCGTTCCTGTTTTTTCTTATAAAGCTCGTCGGAAATACGGGAATGAATGTCAGCCATAGCGTTTCTTGTTTTGGAAAGCTCAAAGCGAATGTCCTTAGGCTCTTTGCTTGAAAGACTGTCCGGAATACGATTGATGGCAAAGTTCTGGGTATCCACACCAAACTTCTTACAAAGCATATATCCGATACAAACTGCCTGAAAGCCCATATCGGCTCTGCTGTAACTTTCGCTGTTAATAGAAAGTTGTGCGTGTCCGAGTTCCTGTGCTACGCACTGCGCAACAGCAACACTATCTCCAACATCACGCTTAACATACAAGGTTTGTTCTTCATTGTTATAGAACGCTGCCATATTGGGATAAGGAAGTTCATCCGTTGCCTCAACATTAACCGGCGAAGAATCAAGCATTGTAGTGATAAGAGCCTTTGGGTCACGGTTTACACTCGGAGCCGGTGGTTTTTTACCATTGGTCTGTGAAATATCAAATACCTTTTTAACATTATAAGAAATGCCGATAGTACCGTCACGCTTTGCATACTCAACCGGTTCAAGAATAGAAACACTCTTTGCACCTTTTTGAATTTTCACATTTTCCTTGCTCCAGTCATCAAAGTTTTTGAGCTGGCTTGCGTCAGGTCGCTGTTTGAAAATCAAAAGTGCATTTACGGCAGAGTATCTGTCAAGTCGGCTCTGAGTATCAAGAAAATCCTTGAACTTTTCAGGACTTGCAACAATCTCCGTTGCGGTTTCATCAGCCATTTGATAAACGGCTTCTTTTTCTTTTCTTATCTTCTCGGCATATTCCTCTCTGGAAAGTCTGTTGTTCTGCTGACCTGTCTTTGCAGGCTTAAAATTGTTTGTCATTGTAATTACCTCTCTTTCGGTTTCTTGGATTTTGGTTTAGGTTGGGTGTGTACGGTCTGACTTGGCTTTTGATTTGTCTTTGCCTTATCGACCTTTGGCTCTTTGCGTTCCGCTTCTTTCTGCTGCTTGGACTTTGCTCTGTAATGGTCAAGTTTTTCTTTAACCGACGGCTTTTGTCCTTCGCTTACAGCACCCTTGTCAGTTCGCATATCTGCCGGCTCTAAGTCTTGCCTTGACGGAGGGTTTTTGTCCGTTTTGGCTACTGTGGGGTTTGACTGAGAGTTCTCTTCCTTTTGAATTGGTTTTCTTGTAGCTTCGTCTGTGATAATTTCGTTTTTGGTTTTGGTAGGCTTGTCTTTTTCTAAAGCTTCACGCTTTTCAACCGCTTTTTGGGACTCCGTCACAATAGCAACCTTATCCACCTTACCAAGTTCGAACTTCTCAACAATTCGCTGAATTTTTGAAGCGTCCTCAGCTCGTGTGATAATGTCAATAGGTACATTATCGCCCTTTGTGTTCTTGTCACGAAGGACACAGTAAAGAACACCGTAGCGTTTTGCCTGTTCGGTAAATTTCTTTAAGTCCTTATTTGGAATAGAGAACACCTTTAACTCTTTGCCCGATTTAATCATATTGGTAAGACGGGCTTTACCTCTTGTTTTGTTCGCCTGTGTTGCTTCCTGTTTCAAAACAGAAGCAAGTAGAATAGCAATATTCTTTGCGGCTGAACCCGTAAGTCTTGCAGCAACTTCAAAGCCTTCAAGGGATAACCTTACAACTTGTTCTGCTGCGTCACCTGTGTTTGTCATTTCGGTTTTGCTCCTTTCTTTGTTCTTTATCTTCGTAGGCTCTTACCGTTTCAAGATTAGCCTCAATAACCTTTGACCTTTCTGCAATGTTATCGCAGAGGTTTACCTCTTTGCGTAGAGTCCACAACTTATCTGTGATTGTCTTAATCTGTTTTTTTACTTCCGACAGCTCATCGTCACTCAAATTTCTTCTTAACTGTTTTCGCAGGTGCGTTCTGTCATCAGTCAAAGTTTTGATTTGCGACTGCACAGATTCTTTATATGAGAAAAGCCTCTTGTCCGTAGAAATGTTTTCTCGTCCAAGAAGCCTTGTCTCCTGTGTGATTTTATCAAGCTTCAACAAATCCTCTTTCAAAAGATAATGAAGCCTTGCGGTATTTTGCTTTTTGTATTTAGGCAAGTATCCCAGCTTATAGCAGTAATAAAGATACAATCCGTAAAGACCGCCGACCTTTTTAATTTTTTGCTCTCTTGTAGGCAAGCGATATTGTCTGATAACTACCTTTTGATTCGTAAAAGGCATTAAGCGAACACCTTGATTTTCCGTAAGTCTACGCCTGATTGCTTCCTCGGTGTATTCATCTCCGAGAGATTTTAAGCGAATAGGTTTCGTATATCCCTTAGGAATAATCGTCCAATACTTTCTACTTTCACTCAGACTATGTTTGAAACCCATTTGCGTTAGTGCGTACTCAAAACTTTTCAAGTTCGTACTATGAGCAATAGCTTCATCTATTGCGTCACGGGTAATAGAATATCTGTTTGGCATACCCGCTTGCTCCTGTCTAAAGTAATAGGTTCGCTTATCTCTGTTCGGTGTGGGATTATAGTACAAACCGTATTTCTCACAAACCTTATCCGCCACGAAACGGAACTTAAACCAAGCCTTTTCATCACCCCATAATCGTTTGCCGTCTGCAAAGGAAACAGAGTTGATTACAAAGTGGCAATGCAAGTGCTTTGTGTTCAGGTGCGTAGTGACAACAACCTGAAATCTCTCGCCCCACACTTCATTGGCAAACTCCATTCCGATTTTCTGTGCAAGCTGCGGAGAAATATCTTGTTCCTTAAAACTTAAATATCCGTGATAGGCTTGTATGCCGTCCTCTTTTCCGTATGCTTTTTTAACCGAGATAAATTGCTCTCTCGCCGTTGCGGGATTACAGTTAATGCCCTCAACAAAAAACTCAAGCTCGGTTTTTTCTTCGTTCTTTGCGTAAGTTAAAACATCACGGAGAACCTGATACTGTTCTTCGGTAAAATTATCTGCTGCTGTCTTTTCGGGATTGGCGGCATAGTTGATAACCTTTGTTAGATTGTTAGTTACCGACCATAATTTACTTACTGCCATTTCATATCACTCTCGTTAGGTCTGAGAAAAACTCGTTCAATATCCGACTGAAACTTATGCCAACGCTCCGCCTCTTTTTTAAGCTGCGGTGCGTCAACAAAACCGAGAGCGTTTGCTTTGACTGCAAGCTGATTGATGTTATTTCCGATAGCAGACAACTCACGCATTACATCATAAAATCTGTCGTCAGGCTTTTCTCTCGGTTCGTAACCACGAAGCAACAAACGGATAAGTCCTGCTTCGGAAAGACAAGCTTTCTTTGCTTTCTTCTGCAAATCCTGTGCTTCATCTCTGCTGAGTCTAATAATCTTCTGAATGTTTCTCTTTCTCATTTTCTGTATCATCCTTTCTTGAAATAAAATAGTGTCTGTCTTTGTTTACCTGAAACAGACACATAAAAACTACTCCTAAAAATCCGCCGATAACAACGCCGGCAGAAGTTAATACTATCTCTCTCAAAACATCCTCCTTTTCCTTTGGGGTATTAGGGGCAATCCCTAACAAGTTTTACCGTTTGGGAACTATGGTTATCCAAATGGTCTGCTTGCTAAGATTATGCAGACTCATAGGGTTGCCCATAGGTTAAACCTTATCTCTCCATATCCTTCGATACCGGCTTATAGGCTTTCGCCTCTATGCCGTTCTCTGTTTGATTAAATCGTTCGGGATATTTGAATTTTTCCAAGTATTTACGAGCCAAGTCTTTAGGCATACTCTGAAATTTTTCCGATTCAATCGGTGCGTAAGCGATAAAGAACTTACCCGCAATAACATCGAGGATTTCTTTGTTTTCACCGTAAACGGCTCTGTTAAGTGGCAGCCCGTTTACCTTGCCCTCCTCGTTGCAAACAATAGCGACTTCGTCATCAAAGGGCATATATTCCTCGATATATCCGCCAACAGTTTCTTGCATTGCTTCAAGAGTATCTTCGATTTCAACAAGCTTTGGATACTTGCCCGGCTCTACGAGAACAACGGAAATCTTTTCTTCCGGCTCAATTTTTCGGAAGGTATCCACCTCAATATTAAGAGCAAGAGAACTGCCGTTTTCCCACCTCATATGAATTTGACCTGCATCATCCACGTGCGTTACCGTCCCTTTCAAGCCTTTTGCCATTTGACTTTCGCCCTGCATTTCTTGGAGGATAATCTTCGTTCCCTCCGGATACATTTCTCTTAATTTTTCTACATTCATCTTTCAAAACTCCTTTCAGTTTTATTCCTTATTCCCAAGCGTTTACAAAGAAAGTCGTTGACATCTTTCCCATACATAGGCGGATCGTCAACGACTTCATACTCTTCTTGTAAAATTGTTTGTAACGCTTTGGTTGCTTTTCTTCCTGCGATGTCATTGTCCAAATGGAGAATGATACGCTTAATTGACTTGTCTTTTTGGAGAATTTTCCTTACCGAAACAGGAACCTTTGACTCCTCAATTTTAGTTTTTGGTGCGTACACTCCGGCAAGCGATACAAGGTTATGTTCTCGCCATTCCTTGCCGTCCATCTTTAACAGCGTTGCATAGGAGAGTAGGTCAATGGCACACTCAAACAAATGAACTTCTCCGGTATTCTCAGCGGTCAGACGAAAAGAATACTGCTTTTTACTGCCGGTGCAATCACCCATAAGTCGTGATTGATTGGTAGCTCTGTATGCTGCATACTTCGGTTTCCTTTCCTCATCATAGCCGATAAAAACAACATTGTGATATGGCAGCGACCCCATAATCAACTCGTTATCCAAGCAGTAGTTTATGATTTCATAATCAATCCCTCGACTGAACAGGTACTCCACAACTACATCCGAACTTGGACTTTTTTCCGGTAAGAGCAGCGGTTGATTTTCATAACTGCTGACTTTTTCAGGACGGTTATAACTGACAGAGCCGTTACCCATAATTGCTTCTACCGCTTTCGGAAAACTCATTCCTCGCACTTTTATAAGGTAATCGAGGGCAGATTTACCCCCGAAACCTCTTGACCACCACATCCATTTTCCGTTGGAAATCTTCAAACTGTCGTGGGTTTTAGTTGTGTAAGTGTTGCTTGAAAACTTAACGAGTTCTTCCGGTTCGTATTCACTAAGATAAGTTAGCAAGTCCATTCGTTTAGCTTCGGTAATAACCTCCGGTGCGATATATGGCATAATCATCATCTCCTTTCATCGCTCTTGTCCTCTGCTTTTTTGAGGCTTTTCACTTTCATCAGGCTCTCCGCCGACAATTTCGTTTTCTGTCTTATCCATATTAAGCAGGATATTCAGCTCATCAAGTCGAGAAAGTTTTGCCTTCAAATCTTCCTCTTGGGCAAATGGTTTTTGTACTTCTTTTTTTGCGATTTCAAATTGATTTTGAGTATTTTCAAGTTCGTTTTCCGCAAAGGTTAAACTCTCCGCAAACTTTTCAATACCGTTATCAAGACGGGTAATATTACCGTAAGCATCGTCGCCGAGTGTTATATTTCTGCTTGTTGCACCTTTCAATTTAACCTCGTATGTTCGCTCTGTGCTATTAAACAGAAGTTCCGTATCAAACCCTCTGTACTTGCCGAGAGGAATTGGGTCAGGGCTGTTCATCTGCTTACAAGCTTCGATAATCGCTTTACTGGCTTCTGCTTTTTCGGAATAAAAAACACCCTTAACCTCCATACCGACAAAGCGGTCATCTGTTGGTTTCGGGTGTTGTTTCGCAGTTTCAACATCCTGTTTCAAACCCTCAATACGGTTTTCCAAAGCTGTAATTCGCTGCGGATAATATTTGATTACCTTATCCTCCAAAGCATACTTTTCCGAGAGGAAGTTGGACTTCAACAGCTTCAATTTCTGAACCTGAATATCCAAATCCATCTTTTCCTTTATATACGGGTTGCCTGTGGCAAGCATTTTGATTTCGGCATAAGATAGTGCAGTTTCGTCAATATCCTCTGCTAACCTGACCGGAGATTTGCTTGTCATTATCTGACTTGCGAACTTCTGCTTGCCCTCTACAAGCTGATAAAGATATGCATCAAATGTTTGTTCCGTTACATAGCGGTAAATATCTACATCGGGGTTTGAGTTACCCTGACGAATAATTCTACCGGAACGCTGCTCCAAATCCGACGGTCTCCACGGACAATCCACATCGTGAAGCGCGATAAGTTTATCCTGCACATTCGTCCCTGCTCCCATCTTTTGAGTAGAACCGAGCAATACTCGAACCTCGCCCTTGCGGGTCTTTTGGAACAGTTCTTTCTTCTTGATGTCGGTATCTGCCTCGTGTATAAATTTAACTTCGCTTTCGGGAATACCACGCTCAATAAGTTTTTTCCTTATGTCGTCATACACAGAGAATGTGCCGTCGTTCTTTGGAGTTGACAGGTCGCAGAACACAAGCTGCGCCGATTTCTTATCGGCGGTTTCTTCCCATATACGGTAGATATTATCGACACAAGCATTGATTTTACTGTCCTCAAAGTCGGGCAGCATATCATTAAGCATACGCTGGTCAAGAGCGAGTTTTCTGCCGTCATTCGTTATTTTCAGCATATTATCCACGCTGGAATCGACATTACCGCCACGAACCTTCTCAGCTCGCTCTGCAAGAGAAGCAACCATTTCTTTTTGCATTTCCGAAGGCTTAACCGCAACATTATGGTAATGTGCTTGTGGTACGGGAAGGTCAAGCATATCCGCAGTCTTTATATCGGCAACCTCCTTAAACATCGCCATAAGCTCCGGCAAGTTATAGAATTTTGCAAAGCGAGTTTTGGCTCTGTATCCCGTTCCTTCGGGAGTAAGTTCAACGGCTGTTACCGTTTCGCCAAAAGTTGAAGCCCAAGCGTCGAAGTGTTGTAAATTATTCTTCACAAGGGTGTTGTACTGCAAGTATCTTTGGATTGTATAGAGTTCAACCATAGAGTTGCTGATAGGTGTACCCGTGGCAAAGACTGTTCCTCGTCCGCCTGTAAGCTCATCAAGGTAACGACATTTCATAAAGAGGTCAGAGGATTTCTGCGCTTCGGTTTGTGCGATACCGCCTACATTACGCATTTTGGTGTATAAATATAGGTTCTTATAGTAGTGGCTCTCGTCAATAAACAGCCTGTCTACACCCAGTTCCTCAAAGGTTACAACATCGTCTTTTCGGCTTTGGTCATTGAGCTTTTCAAGTTTTTGCTTTACGGCTTTCCTCGATTTTTCAAGCTGCTTAATAGAGAAATTCTCTCCACGGTTTCGTTTCAAATCTGCAATGCCATCTGTCAGTTCTTCAAGCTGTTGCTCCAAAATTGCCCGTTGTCTTTCTATGGACATCGGGATTTTCTCAAACTGTGAATGTCCAATGATAACTGCGTCATAATCTCCGGTTGCAATCCTGCCGCAGAACTTCTTGCGATTTTTTGTTTCAAAATCTTTCTTTGTCGCAACAAGAATGTTCGCCGCCGGATAGAGCTGCAAGAACTCCGCCGCCCATTGCTCTGTTAAGTGGTTCGGCACAACAAATAAGGACTTGTTACAAAGTCCTAAACGCTTTGACTCCATTGCAGCAGCCACCATTTCAAATGTTTTTCCTGCGCCGACTGCGTGAGCAAGTAAAGTGTTACCACCATAAAGAATATGAGCCACAGCGTTTTTCTGATGTTCTCTCAGTTCAATTTCAGGGTTCATACCATTAAAGACAATGTGACTGCCATCATATTCACGAGGACGAATACTGTTAAATTTTTCGTTATACATCTTCGTCAGTTTTTCTCGGCGAGCAGGGTCAGCCCATATCCAATCTTGAAAGCCTTGCTTTATAAGTTCCTGTTTAGCCTGTGCGATTGCCGTTTCTTTTTTGTTTAGAACGGCTTTCTTTTTGCCTTCCTCATCTTCGATATAATCAAAGATACGGACATCTTTTAAGTTCAGCGTTTCCTCAATTATCTTATAGCCGTTGATACGGGAAGTACCGTAAGTGGTGTACGCTTTTACATTGCTGCGGTCATAAGACTTGCCCTCAATGTTCCACTCTCCTGTGAACTGTGAGAAGTGAACCTTGATATTCCATTGTGCGTATCGAGGTGTATCAAGAAACTCAAACATAAACTGCTGTATGATTTCAGGCGGCAGCCAAGTAGCTCCGAGCCTTACCGCAATCTCGCTTGCGGTTAAGTCTTTCGGCTGGACTTTTTGGAGAGCGTCAACATTTATTTTATAATCATCGGGATACACCTCGACAGATTTTTTGGCTGTGATAAGTTTTTCTCTGACATTCCCCGAAAGGTACTCATCTGCCATCAAATACTTCTGCCCGTTTACATTCCCGTAGCCGTAAAGCGGATTTAAGAAGATTACACCCTTTAAGTCGTCAAATAGTTCTTCCTCACTTTTACCGGAAAGCTGTTGCATATATTCCATATCAATACAGGCTTTTTCGCCCATAGATACAGCAAGTGCTTCATCAGCAGTATCAACTTCGGTAACGGCTTTATGCGGTTTAATCGTCCTCTTAAATAACATATCTGCCTTACGCTCAAGCTCTCCGTTCTCGTTAATAACTTCAAGTGCAGAGAGCAAAGGGAAGGAACTGTCATTACTGAAAGCAGAACTATTGGCTCTGCTGTTTATTAATCCGTATTTCTTAGTGAATGCGTCATACAAATTGTTCAGTTTTTCCTGTGCCTGTTTAATCTCCTCATCGGGATAATCTTCTTTCTGTATTTCAATAAGGTTTCTAACGCTGTCACGAATAGCAACCATACCCTTGATACGATTTTCGGCAGTTGCAGATACAATGGCAGGAGACATTCGTGAGTTTTCTCGGAAATAGATTTTATCATCTAATATCGTGTAAGAAAAGTTTCTCACCGTTGGGTCTGCCGGGATAGAATTATCTTCTTCATCAAGCTCATCTGCAACCTCATATTCAGAGATTTCTCCGTGAATATTGATAATGGCTTCATTCAACAGCACTCCGAGGTCTTCATTTTCAAATGCTTCGCAAGTTGCTTCCGGTCCGAAACGCCCAGATACCATTTTCATCTCGCCCAGTATCATTTCAGGGTGTTGAACAAAATATGAGTTCATCTTTATTCCGTTTTCATCGGTGTCAAGGTAAACCCAATCAGGCTCAATATCAATTAGTCTATCTCGCTTTTGCAAGAACAAAATATCCGATACCACTTCCGTACCGGCATTACCCTTAAAGGTGTTATTCGGAAGTCTGATTGCTCCGAGAAGCTCCGCCCTCTGAGCGATATACTTACGGACAGAGGAGTTTTCCTTATCCATCGTACCTTTACTCGTCACAAGAGCCATTACACCGCCGGGTCGTAATTTATCAAGGGACTTGGCAAAGAAATAATCGTGAATAAGGAAGTTGTACTTGTCATATCGCTTGTCAGAAACCTTGAAATCTCCAAACGGCACGTTACCGATTACACCGTCAAAGAAACTGTCGGGTACATTGACTTCTTCAAAGCCTTGTGCAGCAATAGAGGACTTCTGATAGAGTTGCTGTGCAATTCCTGCCGAAACAGTATCAAGATCGACACCGTAAACCTTACTGTCTTGCATTGACTGTGGCAGCATACCGATAAAGTTACCGATACCGCAGGATGGCTCAAGCAGGTTGCCTTCCTTAAAGCCCATCTGCTCCATTGCCTTATATATAGCTGCTATTACTTCAGGTGGAGTATAAAAGGCAGTTAATGTGCTTTCCCTCGCTGCTGCATATTCTTCGGGAGTGAGAATGTTTTTGAGCATTGTGTATTCACTCTGCCAAGAACCGGCTCGCTCATCAAATGCTTCGGGAATACCGCCCCAGCCGACATATTTAGATAAGATAAGTTGTTCTTCGGGAGTAGCAAAGCGATTTTTCTTTTGACATTCTTTAAGCACGGATATAGCTGCATAGTTTCGGTGGAAGCGTTCTTTCTTGTTCACTTCCTCAACCGGATTATTTGCTAAATCGAAGTTGTGTCGCTCGGACATCGGAATATCCGGGTGCAAGTCAAAGCTATGTGCTTTTGACTTCTTCTTTTGTTCCCAAGCCGGCACAATCGGTTTAGGCTCTTTATCATAACCGTTGCCGATACGGATGCCTTCGTTATACATTTCCTCATAGCTGTCGAAGCCATTTTGTGACGCAACAATTTCTCTGTAATCCTCAATCGGAACATTACCGATATTTGTCTTAACCATTTCAAAGTTCTTTGCACGCTTTGTTACAGACTCCATTGTCGCATTGGTGCAATCGGTAAAATCAGGAGTTTCCTTGAATTGTTCCTCGGCTTGTGCAAACCATTCCGTTCCCACATCTGCAAGCTCCTGCTTTGCGATACTGCCAAGATAGTCGAAGAAATCACCGGCACTCTCGTATTGCCTTGCGGTTTCAATTACATCGTCATAGGAAAGTGTGTTTGTTACATACTGCCCGCCGGAATTGCTGTCCGGGTTATAGTACATCCAAGTAACAGTCTGACTCTCATCATCAAGAAAGAAAGCATCATCATAGCTTGTATTCGGTGCAAAATTCTGTTCGGTTTCGGTGCTGTTTCCGCTTATATTTTCCTGGGCAACAGCTTTTCCCTCGGCTGGTAATGAAGTTACCCTCAAATGGTCATTAAGCGGATTTTCACGCACTTTTCGGTCAAATTCTTCCCTTGTAAACTCCTTGTTAAACAATGGCATTTCCGTATCGTAGAGCATTACTCTTTCGTCGTTAAAGGATAAGATTTCATACTCCGAAGAACCGATATATACCGTGTCCCCAAGATGATATTCATACTGTGTATTAAGTTCATTCTTCTTGTCGCTCTGCTCTGCAAGCAGACTGCTGACATAATCAATCTTTTCTACACGGTTAATTGGGAAGCCGACGGTATCTTCAAAAGTAACATCACGCACAGAAACATCGCCGCTGATTTTTCCGACCTTTTCGATAATAAATCGACGGTCATCAATGATAACTTCCTTGCCGATTATCTCGTCGCTGTCAGGTTGTTCTGCCTCACCGGGTGGAGCAGTAGAGAGAATTTCACGGTTTCTTTTCTGTTCTTCAATTTCAGCTCGTCTTGCTTCTTCCTTTTCAAGCCACTGTGGATACTGTTCTTTCTCTTTTGGGTTTAGGTATCTGTCGGCTCGGATAAGTTCACCGATACGCTTTTCCACTTGCGACCAAGAAAGAGTAACACTGGGTCTATTTTCGCCAAATCCTTTTGAAAGAGTAATGCCTTTGCCGTCGTGATTTTCATCAATTCCGGTACCGATAATAACAGGGTAAGAACCGCCCCAGCCGTATTCATATTTCAAGAAATCGACATTTTCCTTTGCGGAAAGGCTCTTGTTAAACTGCTCATAAATTCGCATTTTGCTTTCCGATACTCCGCTTCCACGGGTTAGAACTGCGTCAATAACTTCCTGAGAAAAAGTAAAGGCAGAGGTTTTCTTTTCCTCCGCCTGACTGCTTTCTATTAAAGATAACTGACTGTCTGTTGACGGTAACGGCTTTATCTCATCGGACAATTCTCCTAAAAGCCTCATTGCCTCAAAATGCTGTGCAATTACACCCCAGTCGTAGTAGCTTTGAGCCGTTCTGTTGTTATAACTTCCTTCCCATAAATGAAGAACATTCTGAAATGTCTTATAGCCTACCGTTCTGCCGTCCTTTAATGTGAGTTCGGTATAGTCATTATTGAAAATACTCTTGATATATTCGGTACGGCTCTCACTATCTGTATTCAGTTCAAAGAAGTCTTTGATTTCTTCTTTTGAAGCCTTCAAATGCGGCGTAGTACCGAGTATCTCTCGGATTGTATCATCATTGCCAAAAAACGGTAGGCTTTTGTCCTCGTGTCGGCGGTCATAATATTCTAAGCGAAGATTATCTGTTCCTTCACGATTTCCTGTGCGGAGTTGCGGATGTTGTTCATCAATCCTACCCACTTCATCATATCTTCCGCTTTCATCTGTTCGGTCAGACCTGCTTTCGCTGCCATCTGCTTGACTAAGCTCTCCTCCAAGTCGGTCGCTCTCTCTTGAACTTCCGCCAAGTGCTGCGTCAGAATTCCCTTCGTCAGAAGATTGTAATATAGAATTTTGTGATGTTGCTTCAGATAAGTTCTCCTCATCTGCGACCATCTGCCGAGAGTCACCTCCGGCTGCTCCGGTAATGTCAAGTCGGGAATCAGGTAATCTCCCTGCTTCGTGTATGTGATTTCTTTCATCGTCAAAACTCCTTTCATTTTTGTTTTCGTCTTTATTGTACTCAAAGCCATTCCTTCTATCAAATGTGCGATTTTCTTTATCCAAAGCCATAACGGTTTTAGATATTTCAGAAAGCCCCATTTCAGCTATGTCACTTGTAGCTATGCCGAGAGCATTAAGCGTTTCCTGTGTATTAAAGTTTGTAACATCACGGAAATCGTCAGCCTCAAAGTATTCTTCCGTATCAATGCCGAGTCTTGCCATCATCATATATGCAACGCTGTTTGTAACAACCTTTTTGTATATATTTGAAATCATATCCTCGTTAAGTTCCTCAAGAAAGCTGTTCTCAACACCGTCAACAAGGTCGCTAAGATAGTCAGGCAGGTTATCCTCGACTGCATTTTGTGCGGCGCTCATTATTGCATTGCCCAAACTGTTCTTTCTTTCAAGCTCCCCGAAGGAACTTTCAAGTGTTTCAATAACGCTGTCTGCGTATTCGTCTTTCATCTCCCAAATAGGGACCGGACGGGAATATCTGCTTTCGTGGGTATCCGATATGTCAAAATAGTGAATAAGCCTTTGACGGCTTCTGTTAGCGTCCTCAAATACCGCAATACCTTTCGCTCCTTTATTTACCCAACGACCAAAAGAAGTATTCCAACGCTCAATTTCAAGGACAGCCGTTGCATCGGGTCGCTGTGCAAAAATAAGCAACTGCTCGTCAAATCGCAGTTTGTAGTTTCTGCAAGCAGAGTCCAAATATTTCTGCCAGCTTTGCGGATTGGCAACAACCGTATTGCAAGTTCTGTCATATAACTCTAATATGAGTTTATATTTTATTGCCATTTACTCGCACCTCCTTATCTTGTTTTATCTTTGCTTTTTGCCTGTTTAACTTTTTCTTTTTCCGCCGGTTCAACAGTATGTCCGTTCTTCTCGCAAAGCTCTGCAAATTCGCAGATATGATAAATATTCAAGCCGATTTTAGTATGATAATCATCAATATATCTGCACTCTCGCTCCATCGTTCCGCCGTCTCTTGTATGAATTAAAACTCTGTCTCCGTCAGATATACGGAACTTCTCGTTATATTCGCTGTCAATAAAACGGATACTATGTTCCTGATTGCTCATCACTGACACCTCCTAAAAAGGAAAACAGCTTATTTGCTTTAGTCTGCTTTTGAAGTTCTATAATCAAACTCATATCCGGAATAGTGATACCGGGTATTTTCAAAATGCTTTCCATATCAAGCTGTTGCAACTGCTTTTCGGTGTTACAGCCTGCGTCAAACAACTTACTTAAAAGTTTTGTTTTCTGCTGGTAAGTAAATTTATCTTTCATCGTTGTTCCTCCTTTTAGGCGATTTCAATTACAATGTGAATATCGCTTTTGTCGTCTTTACAATGTCTCGACAGTTCGGGGAATAATGATTGAACTCTCTGCCTTGCTCTGCGAATAGACTCAAAGCAGGGCAAACCGTAGCCCTTGTAGTTGTTGACTATATCTTCAAGAGGCAAATCCCCAACCTTCAAATAGCTGTAACGGTTGTAATAGCAGAGGATAAGCTGCATATCGTCATACCTTGTTTCGGGGCATTCTCTTAAAATTGAAAGCACCTTGCTTTCAACTGTGTTTTTATTATTCATAAGCACCTCCATAGAAAAGAATGGGCGAAGTTTTTAAGCTCCGCCCAAAATCATTCCTTATTTCTTTCTGTTTTTAATCTGCAAGAAGATAAAGCCGGCTACAATAAAGGCGACCAATACTACTGCAACAATGGTTTTAGCGTCCATTATTCATTATCCTCCTTTTTCTTCTTTTTGTGTGCAACAAAAGCGGTTGCTCCGATACCGATAGCTGAAAGTCCTGCAAGTGCAGTCCAAAGACCTACGTTTGAATTATCTCCGGTCTTAGGTGTATCTCTCAGGACATTGTGCATTTCAACCACCGTAGTCGAGCCAACCTTAACGGCAGCCTTTTTATCGGCAGGCATTACATATCCGGCAGAAACATTGTCATTAACTTCTGACACCGTGTATTCTCCGATACGAAGTCCCTCGATATAGATTTCGCCGTTCTTATCGGTTGTGAAACTACGGTCATAACCGTTTGCTCCGGTCACTCTGAATGTGAAACCTTCAACTTTTCCGTCGGAAGAAGTCTTAACGATTTTAAGATTGCCTTTCGTTGCCTGATTGATAAAGCCGACACCGGCTTTGTTTTCAACATCGTATGTCTTTTCATCCTCGTTGATAAATACCGAATACACACCGGTATCAAGTTCAAAGCCCTCAGGTGCTTTGGTTTCTCTCACAAGATACTTGCCATAGAGAAGTTCTTTCATCTCATAAATACCGGTCGATGTTTCTGTGAGCGTACCCACAAGCTCATCTTCTTTGTCAAGTATGCTATTCCCGTTTTTATCTTTATACACTTCAAATACTGCACCCGAAAGTTTGTTATCCGGATAATCGGCGTCAACTTTTGTGAGTTTGATGTTGCCGTGAACATACTCATTGACAATTTGAACTTCGATAACCTGTTCGTTTTCCGAGATGCTCACTTCATAAGAAGTATCATCAAGAACAAAACCCTCCGGCTGTTCAATCTCTCTTACAATCCAGTTGCCATACGGAACTTTGGCGAAAGAAAAACTACCGTCTGTTTCAGAGGTAGTAATCATAAGTGCATTTTCTTTTGTAAACTCGGTTTCACCAGCTTTGAAAAGACCGATTACAGCATCGCCGAGAGCCTCGCCGTTTTCATCAATCTTTTTACCCTGAACAGAGCCGTAAATCAACTTGTTTTCAATCGTCTTTCCATCATTTACGCTAATTTCCACAACGGCTGTATCCTGTCCGGAATAACTGAAGGTAAACGGGTACTTGGTATCGGAGAGAACATAGTGTTCGTCGGTAGCAAGCTCCTTGATATAGTAGCTGCCAAACGGAAGGTCTGTATTGATTGTTGCCTTACCGTTTTCCGAAAGAGTAATAATTTCAATTAAACCGTCTGTCGGGATAACTGTTCCGCTTGCAGATACAATATCCTCTGCGGCATAAAGCCCAAAACTGATATTCTTCATTTCGTCTTTATTGCCGATGCCAAAGGTGTCATTCTTTTCGATAGCCTTTTCAAGACTAACCGTTACTTTCTGTCTTTCGTTTACAAAGGTTGTGGAAGTGTCTGTTACAGCTACATCCTGTCCTGCATAAGTAAGTTCTATACTATGCGACTCTTTGTTGATAACCATACCTTCCGGTGCTTTGATTTCCGAAACCGTATATTTGCCGAGATAAAGTTCCTTACTCTTTGCAAATCCGTCATTATCGGTTGTTACGGTATCAACAACTTCGCCCTTACTGTAACGGAGCGTACCGTCGGGAGTGTAAATATCTTCGGCTGCGGTAACTTCATAAGTAGCTCCTGCAAGACCGCTTACTTTGTATTCAGGCTGGTAAATAACATCTTTGCCTTCCTCTCCGAAAACATTAACTCCAAAGAACACTTCACCGGTCTTTGTAATGTTGATTGTTCCTTTCTGTGCCATATTCGGCTTATCCACCTTAATCACGGTTACACCGCCTTCATCACTTGAATTGTCCTGTGTTACATCAAAATATACAGGTGTACTGTCAAGAACATATCCGTAAGGAGCCTGAACTTCTACAAGAGAGTAACCTTTGCCATATTCAAGCTTCTGCGGAGTTACAAGAGCGCCGTTTGCGTCCGTGTAGAAAGTATCAATAGTAGTAGGCGTCGGGTAAGTAAAACTCATAGAGATTTGGTTACCCTCAGGGTCATAAATCTTAAATCCTGCACCTGCGTAAGGAATATTCTTTCCGCTTTCTGCATCCACCTTTACAACCTTAACATAGCTTTCAAAGTTAGCATTGTTGATAAGATAACGATAAGTCTGTCCGTTTTGAGAAATGAACACATCAAAGTCGCTCATAAGCTCTCGACCTTCCCAGCCTGAAGTCTGGTGTACGGTGTAAACACCGTAAGGCATATCTTTTGTCTGCCCAAAGCCGTTTTCATCACAGACGATAATATCCTTTTCGTCATCTTCCGCAGCTTCATAACTTCCGGATGATTTAAGATAAATCTCAAATGTTGCTCCGCTTTCGGGAGTTTCGATTTGTGTATCTCCGTTATCGGTATGCTTAATGATGGCGATATTTCCTTTCATAACCTGCTCGGTTACATCATTCGCCACAAGATTGTGTTCAATCGTAAAGAGTTTCGGCTCTGCACCTACTTTATGGATTGTGGTATCAAGCAAATATCCCTCAGACGGAGTGAGTTCTCTGACAGTCCAATCGTTGTCGCAAACATATTCCTTAGTGGTAAACTGACCGCCTTTATCGGTAACATACTTATCTACAAGAGTTTCGCCTTTGTAGATACCGTAAACCGCACCTGAAAGTTTTGCGTCGCCCTGTGGAGTACCTTCTTCTCGGTCGCTCTTGGTTACGGTAACACTGAACTTTTTAAGAATATTTGTAAAGTTACGGGTAGTTACTTCTTTCCAGTTAATCGGTGCCGTCTGATTTGCAGGAACTACATATCGGATAGCTGTATCCACTTCCTCGATTGTGTACGGTTCTGAACCGCTGATAAGCACATCTTTGAAAGTAGCAACACCCTTGTTGTCTGTAACGGCATATTCATCGACTGCAATTCCCGAAAGAGAAGTGCCGTAAAGGTGGAAAGTAACACCTTCAACCAAGTTATCCTCAGAGGACTTAATCACTTTGAGTGTTCCTCTTTTGAGAACATTATTAAAATTAACCTTTGCCACCTGACCGGCAACAACAGTTACTCTGTGAACCTCCTGCGCAACATATTTATCAATAGTCTGTTCCGTTACGGTGTAAACGCCGGGCATAAGGTTATCAATCTGAATTTTACCTCCATTCGCAGTCTTAACGGTTTTATTTACACCGTTACCGCTGATGGTAAAGCTAATGCCGTCAACCTTTCCGTCCTCACTTTTTTTTACGATTTGGCAAGAACCGTAGCTGACTTTCATCTTAACAAAGCCTTTTACCGGGTCGCTGACTTCCTGTGTATATGACACTACATCCTGAATACCGTTGCCGGGAGAATGTTTACCATCTGTCCAAACAACCAAACCTTTACGACTACCGTTTGCCTTACTTGCAGTAATGGTAAATTCTTTGCTGGGTGCTTTGTCCATTGAAACAGTCAATTTGTTTCCGCTTGTATAGAACTTAACCCCATCTATATTTGCGGAAAGATTGTAATTTCCCAACACTCCGTTAGAGTCGGTAAGGGTAGTAACATACTTACTACCATCCCATTTAAGTTCGTTTACCTTTGCAGAACCTGTTGACTTTGTGCAGAAGCTGGGGACTTTTGTATGCTTCTGAACACTTTCAGCAATACTGCTGTAATGAGCCATAATACGGCTGTAAAGCGGGTGACCTTTTTGAATATGGTCGATAATAGCGTCATACTTTCCAGGTGACTTATGGTTAAAGTTTTCATCACGCTCTCCAACAATGGATTCCCAAATCAAAAGCTGTGTTGCGATTGCGTGAGCCATTTTATCTGCATCGCCGTTGTTCTGTGATTTCCAACTTGTATTGATTGGACCGCAGTATCCGTACTGCAAAATACGACCGATTTGAAGTCGAATATCATCGCCGGAGATAGTGCCGTTAGAGCCGATACTGTTAAAATAGTCCTCGTCCTTTTCGGTGAGTGTATCTCCGGTGTGCTGACCTGTACCCGGTTCGATACAGTATGCAATCGTACCTGAATAAGAACCCATTGCACGAAGCGAGTCGGTAGAGATTGCGTGAGAATACCAGCCGTTCATAAATTTGAGTTCTCCGTGACCCCACTTACCGTTATTGTTCGTATCTCCGCTTCTCGGAAGTTCCATAATATACACATCTGACTTTTTACCTGAAGCGGCAAACGTAGTGGTTGAGCCTATCCCCATAAAGGTAGTCAAGCTGAGAACCGCAGCCATAACAAGGGATACGGCTCTCTTAAATTTGTTTTTTGCCATTCTGTTTTCCTCCTTAAATAAAAAACGCACCGATTACTCAGTGCGTCTTGTAGAAATATTTTGTTTTAGCAGTAGCCGATATAGATTTCGTATTCTGTATCGGTTACCTTTTCAGCCCAAACCCAAACCGCCGTAAAGCCTTCAACATTCTTGTATCTGTTTAATCTGCTTTGAATGTCGCCTTTAATATTTTTCCGTCTCGGATTTGCAGTAATGGGATTGTCCCAACATTCGGAAGCCGTACTATCAAGAGATAAGCCTATGCTTTGAGCGTAGCTCTTGGCATACGCAACATACTCATTCACATCAAATTTTTCTTTTGTAGGCTTCGTTGTTTCGGTTGGCTTCGGCTTTTGCATAGGTTCTTCTTTTGGCTTTTCCTGTACGGTTTTCTTGGTTGTTGCTTCCTGTTTAACCTCGTTTTTTCTATTTTCGGATTTCTGTTTTGTTTCTTGCTCTTTGTGTTCAACCGGTTTTTCTTTATGCTCTGCCGATTTACTTTCCGAAGAAGTAACTTGCAGCTCTTTTTGTACCGGTGCGGAGTTTTGAGTGTTTTCACGCTCTTTTTCCGTTACCTGAACACTGCATTCAACAATTTCGCTTTCTTGTGACTTTTCAGCTTCTGTATTACCAGCCGGAAAAGAAGTCTCATTGTTAAATTCACTCGTTGCGGCTTCTTTGACCGCCTTTTCATTACTGCAACCCACAAGCAAAATTATTAAACACGCAAGAACTACCGATAAAAGTTTTTTCATGACTATCGCTCCCTTCAACTCTATCCTAAGCAATCTTCACTTAAATTTCAACGGTGCGAAACCCTTGTCCCTTGTTTAGATAGCTTTAATTTATCAAGATAGATATATTTAAGAGAGATAGAATATATTTTATTCAGCTGGTAAACAGGTAGTAAAAGGGGTAGAGTGTGAGAAGGGGGAATTAACGACTGTCACGCTCTGCCCTTTGTTTGAGATACTTGTTGTAATGCTCCAAAGCCTTGCAAACAAAATCTTCCGTTTGGCTTACGGGAACATTTTTCGGAATAAGTTGTCGAACTCTGTCACCTCTCAACACGATTTTTTCTTTCTGATTTGGCTTTTCCTCCGACATAATGGCTTGGATAGCCTCGGTTGTCAGTTTGCCGTCATCAAAAAACTTTCGCATACGGATAGTTTGGTCGTGGGACGGAGTTGCGTCGTTTAAGTCTATCTCATCAACTACATCACGCTGACTGTCCTCGTCAAGATATGACAATTCAACTGCCGGTCGCATTTTAATTCGTCCCTCATCAACATAATCAAGTAATTCCGGAACAAGGTTTGTAAGGCGAACATAACGCTGAATTTGAGTATTACTGTCTTGACTTTCAGCCGCTAAAATTTCCCTTGACTTGCCCACCAAAGAATTGTGTCCCACTGGGACTCCATTTTCAAGACTCGGTCTGCCTGCCTGTCTTTTCATTGCTTCCAATCGCATTTTATATGCAAATGCTTTTTCAGATGGAAGTATCTGCGAGCGTTGGTAGTTACTTTCTACCATTAAAATTGTAGCTTCATCTCGATTGAGGTCAACAACTTCACATCTTAATGTTTCAAAACCCGCAAGCTCACAAGCTCTCTTTCTTCTGTGTCCTGAAATGAGTTCGTATCTTCCGTCCTCTTTCTGTCTTACCGTAGCCGGAGTAATAACTCCACGCACTTTCACGCTTTCAACAAGCTGTGCCATATCCTCGTCATCACGCACCTTAAATGGGTGGTCGGGGAAATCATCAATCTCCGTCAGCGGAATATCTCTGATTTTAGATAACTTTTCATCATCTCTTTGCTCTTGTGTTGAAAACAAATCATCGAGCCTCGTGAGAGTGAAGTCGCTCTTTCTTCCTGCCATCTGCTAACACCTCCTTTGTAAATTCGGTGTATGCTTTCGACACCGTACTGTTTGGCTCATAAGCAAATATGCTCTTGCCTTTGGAAGAAGTCTCTGCTGCCTTTACAGCAATCGGAATATGTGTGCGATACAATTTAATCTGATTGCCAAAGTTTTCTCTCAGAGCTTCTACTGTGCTTTTAGCGAGGTTGGTACGGCTATCCACCAAAGTAAGCAGCATACCGTCAATTTTCAAGTTCGGATTGATACGCTTCTTAACTTTTGAAATGGTTTGAACAAGTTGCGTCATTCCCTTTGCCGGTAAATACTGTGCCTGAACCGGAATAATAACGCTGTCTGCCGCAGATAAAGCATTGATTGTCACCATACCCAGCGAGGGCATACAATCAATAAGTACATAATCGTATTTGTCCTTCACTTCGCTGAGGTAATTTCTCAAAGCCGTTTCTCTGCTCATTGCATTTACAAGGTTAAACTCCATCGCTGACAATTCAAGGTTTGCCGGTACAAGGTCAACGCCTTCCTCGTGATGCAGAATACCAACCATAGGGTCAGTCATCGTTTCGTTTATTACATCTGTGAGTTTCGTTGCAAGCGTGATACCCAAGTCATCCGTATTCTGCCAACCAAGGCAAGTAGTTAAGTCGCCCTGTGGGTCTGCGTCTATGAGCAATACTTTCTTGCCCTG
>ULYO01005913.1_pt1 | contig 114792 bp, 111 predicted proteins | sample 1962281 | NCBI WGS metagenome assembly ULYO01 (sample SAMEA4835866, study PRJEB28245) | human gut metagenome | biome: gut microbiome; material: fecal sample | place: Denmark | collected 2008 | reverse complement strand
ATCAATTTATTAAAGTATATCATATTTTTTATAAAATACAATATAAATTGTTAAAATTTTTAGCATTACGATTTTAAAACACCAGGCACGGGAACTCCGTACCTGGTGTAAAAGCCTTAAAACCTGCTATCAAATTTATCAATATTAGTTTAATCCAATGAGTCCGATGCAGCAGAACTTCCTTTTCTTTTTCCTTTAAGTTTATTGGCTGCCTCAATCATAGCCAACACGTCTGTGACACCGATGCCAAGTCTCTTAGCTTCTTTTGCCACTTTGTCACCATCTAAATAAAAATGATCCCAGCCCAAGCATAAAAATTCGTTACCATCACCATCTGAGCAACGAACTCCATGAAATGTTGGTTTGTTTTCACAGAAATTACATCTATTATATTTGTTCACGTTTCCCATAAAATCATCCTTGCACTCAGCAAATGCTGGCTCGGCTAAAGTTTAAATCATTAGCAATGGTTAATATTCGTATGAATTTAGAGCTTTTTATTTCCTCCTTTTAAGACTTTTTTCATTTAGAAAAGCAAAGATACAAGTAACACTATAACCAGAACCACTATTGCAAATGTAGAACCCATTAAGATTTCTTTAGCCAACAAAGATTTTGCTTCATCATCTTTATTGCTTGACTTAAACCTTAATATGGCAATAACATCTACAACTATTGCAATTATTGCAGTATATATAAATCCTGTTATCTGCAAAATATCCCGCATTTTCTTTTCCCCCCTCATATTTATTCGGTGGTTTCAGCCTCCAAATAGTTTTTTATACTTTCAAAGGCTTGCAAAAAAGTTTTTGCTTCAAGCATTATATCACATTTTCATTGTCATTTCAACACTTTGCCGATTTTCGCTTGGGATTGCCACTTTTTATATTAGATTAAACAAATACAATGCTACTTTATTTTGTTCTGTCGTTTCCATTTCCATAAGTTTTGCCATTGCAAACATTACAAGTTTATATTTTGCAAAATTTATAAGTTTAGTTCTATATTCTTCATCAACTTCTTTTAGCATAATATCAAATTTCTTATATATTTCATTTCTGTTATATAAAATATTTGCCCAATCACTTATAGTTAAGCATATACCTAATCTCAATTTATCTTTTATATTCATATCTTTAATTATCTTCATTACAGACACCATCCTTTCTTTTAGGATGATTTTTTCGCAAACAAAAAAATCAACCATTTCTGATTGATTTTTGTATCTGTAGTTCGAACAGATTCGTTATTGGTGCGGATGAAGGGACTACGCCAAGCCGCGTCGGTAAAATAGTCCAAAGGGACTATTTTAGCTCTCGTTTCGGCAGGCTCCTGTCCTGCTCGAAACTCAGCAACCTCCTTTTCGAGTCCCTTTTTCAGACCATACAAAAAGAGATTAGCTTTGCTAATCTCTACTTTGGTGCCAACGGCGTAGATATCTACAACTTTTTTTCACACCTTTAACGATTGATACAAATATCAATCAATTTATTAAAGTATATCACAATTTTTATAAATTACAATAAAATCATAAGAAAATTTATAATTTATAAAAAATTCATAAAAAATATACCAATATAAATATGAATTAAAAGGATTTGAGTTATAAAAGTGCTGGAGGCAAACACCCCCAGCACTTTTTATGAAAGATTTTCTTTCATGTCTTTTTTCTTGTGTACCATAGAGATTGGAATCGCAACTACCATTACAATACAACTTGCGACAGCCATTACCGTCCAAGTTAAAACTCCGAATATAGGAATACAAATGTAAAAACCTATTTTATGGATTTTTATATATTCCTCTTTTGAAGAATAGTTAGGTTCTTTACTCAAAACCTCAAAATCTTTTGATAATGTTACTATCATACTTGCAGAAGTTGCAAATTCTTTTCCTTTATTGTTGTCAAGACTGTACTTAAATATAATTTCACCATCTTTATAAGTGATTTCATATTCAACAACATCTTCGGGTATTGCAGCTTCTTTAATTCCATCTTTTCCTATAACATTATCAGCAATCTCATAAAGATATTTATAGGCACTTTCAGAATATGCTTCTAAATCCTCTCCATGATTATACATCATAATATTATAGTAAATCAAACTGCTGATAGCTGTCACAACAACAAGAGAAATGAGCAATACTTTAGACATTAGACGATTGCTTTTTTCGTTAGGTTGACTCAAAGCCCAATCACAATAATACCGTTTTTCTTTCATAAATAAATCCTCCTTTACAATAATCATTGTTAAAAGTTACTATATTCAAAACTTGCTTATTAGCAAGATAATTAAATTATGTAAATATTTTACCATGTTTTACATGATTTTTCAACAAAAATGCTTTTTTATTTGAATTTTTCAACCTTAATTTTTTACACTATTAAACAAATATAGAGTAACTTTATTTCTTTCAACTTGTTCCATTTCCATTATTTTAGCCATTGTGAACATTAGAAGTTTATATTTAGCAAAATTTATTAGAGTAGTTCTATATTCTTCATCTACTTCTTTTAGCATAGTGTCAAATTTTTCATACATTTCAGTTTTGTTATATAAAATATTAGTCCAATCGCTTGTAGTTAAGCATATTCCTAGTCTTAATTTATCTTTTGTATTCATATTTTTAATTATATTTATTACATTTTCAACTTTGTTTTCTTCCATAACTTTTTTCTCCTTTAAAATCTAGTATCATTATTTTTCCTTTTATTCTTGGTTTGCTTGTTTTCATCTGGTATAGTTACTCTTCTAGCAATATTATTTGCAATTTCATTATCGTTGTTGTCAAATATACCATTCTTATATAGGTCATCACTAACAATTTTATAGTTATTATCTTTATCATAGCATATTCTTTTATGAAAATGGCTCATAATACTATGCCAAAAGCCTTTGAATTTCTGTAACTCTTGTTTTATCTTTTCTTTTTCAGTCTGTAACTTGCTAATAATTTTATCTTTGGTAGATAGTTCCATTTTCAAATCGCCAATTTCATTATCTTTTAGTTCAATTTCATACTTTAAGGAACGATTTTCTTTTTCTATTTCAAAAGCAGAATGTTCAAAATCGCTAATCGCCATATTTAAGTCATTTACACTTCTAACCGTTTTAGTAATATCTTTTACGTCTCTTGTATAATTTTTTAATTTCTGGACATCTTCGCTTGAAATAACCATATTATTTTTGTTCATTAGAGTAGGTTTTAAATTATTTAAAATTTTATCTACATCACTACTGATATTATCAAGTTTCTTAGTTTGAGTATTGGCTTTTTCAAGTTTTTGTTCTTTTTTAGCTAATTGTTTCTTGATTTCTCTATAATCTCTCATATCTTTAACATTTATATCTTGATTTCTGCCTTTTTGCTTTTCCTTTAATCGTGTATTTACCTCATAAAACTTGTTATATGACTTAATACAAGCATTTCTCATTTTATCTTGTATTTCAGTTAGTGAGGTTTTAGTAAATAATCTACTTTTGCCAACTTGATTTTTCATTCCTCTAGTACAATTTTCAATTATAGGAACTCCTACAATGTGTATATGTGGAGAAGTTTCGTCAAAGTGTATTGTTGCGTTTGCTATTTTAAAAGTTGGTACAATTTTAATCAAATCTTTAATTTGCTCATTGTAAACATCAACCATTTTAAATTTATATCTTTCGTCTTTATCATTCCAAAAGTCCATATCTCCGAGTTCTATTATAATTTCACAAGCTATATCATTTTGAGATTCACATACTTTTTTGAAGTAGTCATTGATTTTTCTATCTTCACGAGTCTGTTTGTTGTTATATTCTAGTCGTGCTTGTTCAAACTCTTCTAAATATAGTTGTTTTACATCATTTACAATGTCATTTGTTCCATAAATAGTTCTAATTAACTCTCTTTGATTATCATAATCCCTTAAATTATGTTTATTAACATCTGATAAATCTTTTGCATTTTGAATTGCATTATTAGCTAAAGAAGTAGTACCAGATATATTTTCTTTTGCAACTTTTTTTGCTAATTTACTTTTGTTTTTATCACTACCCAAGTGAAAAGAGTATGCTAATTCTTGCTCCATAAAATACCTCCTTTGAAATTTCTTCGTAGCACAGGACTTTGACCTTGTCACAAGTCCTAACCCCCTATATGTTATGACATACTATCATAACATGGGGGCTCTGCGAGGCAATAAAATTTATTTTTTGCAAATAAATTTTATTCAAATTAACTATCGCCACTTTCATTTTTGTTATCACAAAAACAAAACGTGCCACGTTAATTTGTTTCTTCTTGCATTTCTTCGCAGAATTTTACTGGCTTAACACCTACTGAGATAGGAGTAGACTCTTTGGTATAGATTACACTATCATTACTTTCATCTGGTATATAATCAAATGCAGTATCAATTTCTTGCATTTGGAACTTATCTTCTTCACGAATATAAATTATTCCAAATTCATAAGTTGGCATTTTACCTTCTGGATCTAGTTTATAATAGTCTTGTAAAGGGAATACTCTAACAATAGCACTATTGTCTTCAGCAAAGTTAAAATAAAACATTTGCTTATCTACATAGTAGGTTGCTTCTGTATAACCGACATCATAATATTGTCTTAATCTCATAATTATTTCTCCGACTTCTTTCTCTGGCAAATAATTGCTAAATCTAACACTACCAAGCACATTACCTAATATCATAGGCTTTGTAGTATCAATATAACCATTATCATATAATTCCTGACAAGGCTTACAAATTGATTCTCTAAAATTTATTTGTGTTACAACTACTTCATTGCCAACTAAAGTAAGTTCTATATCATCAACATATTTCATTATTAAGTCTGCTTGTTCTTGTCTTGTATAATCTTTCCAAGCTTTAGTTCTTGCTTGATATTCTTTATCTAATTTGACTTTATTTATAAAATCAATATCTCTTTTTAGTAGAATATCTTTTGGAGTAAATCTTAGTTCTTCTGTGCAATTAGTAGTTTCTAATTTATTTTCTAGTTCTGCAATAGCATTCTCAACTATTTTCTTTTCTTCTTTATATTCTTGTACTTCAAAAGCACCATTAATATAAGCCTTTTTAATTCTTTCTAGTTTTGCTTTTTGCTCTTTTATTTCTTTCTCTAATTGTTCTTTAGGCTCATCAAATTTTTGCTTTATCATAGGCAAGAAGAATTGATTGACAACAGAGTCATATTCGGTTAATTCATCTATAAATTGTTCAAAATACTCATTTATTAGATTTTCTTTAAATTCAACTTTACAATCATTACAATAATAGTAAAAATAAGCTTTTCCATTTTTCTTTGTAGTAGCCTTACCACCTAAAATACGATTACATTTAGGACATTTTAGTTTTTGTAAATATAAATATGTCAATGTTCTTTGATAACTTCTCGAGTTTTTCTTTTTCTGTACTTGGCAATCAGCCCACATTTCTTTTGAAATAATTGGTTCAACTACATCTTCATAATAAGTAGGGTTCTTTGTTCTTTTTCCGTGAACGAAATCACCTTTATATATTTCATTTTCAAGAATAGTAACAATAGTGGAATCTCGCCAATTATCTTTTCCTAATACTTTTTCTTCATTGAATAAATTACTTATTTTTTGATAAGAATAGCCATTATAATATAAGTCAAAAATTCTAACTACAATATCTTTAGTAGAATAATCTATTACCAATCTTTTATCTTCGTGTTTATAGCCTAATGGGGCAACGTGGGGAATATGTCCTGACTTTATTGCTCCAGCTAGTCCTATTTTTGTTCTTTCGCTAGTTCTCTCAATTTCATTTTGACTAACACTCATTAAAAGTCTTGAAATCATTTTGCCATTGGCACTTGTTGTATTTATTTCATCATTCACACAATCTAAATAAGCATCATTTTCATCTAAAAATGTCATTAAGTTTTCCCAATCATAAATGCTTCTAGTTATTCTATCTAGTTTTAAAGCAACTATTGTGTTTATCTTTTTAGTCTTAATATCATCTTTTAATCTTTCAAACTCTGGTCTATGATTACCAGTTTTAGCACTAATTCCTGCGTCTTCGTAATAATCTATTATTTCGTAACCTTTAAATTTACAAAAAGATTCTAATCGTTCTTTTTGCTCTGGTAGACTAAATCCTTCTCTAGCTTGGTCTTCTGTTGATACTCTCATATACAATCCACATTTTTTCTTTTCTTCGTTCAATTTTTAAACCTCCAATCTAAAAAAAGAGATATCAAAGTACATACGAGTACTACTGACATCTCTTAAATCCGTTCATTATAAACTAAAATATAATAATGCAATATAATATAATTTTTTCAAAGTACTCATAATAATATATCTAGCTCTTGCCGAGTAAATATACATAATTTATTGCCTATATTATATCACGATTTAAAGAAATGTCAAATATTTACAATTTATATATTTTTCAAATATTCTTCTAACTCTGATAATTTAATCTTTTTAGTTAAATTTGAAATATATACATCATTTGAATAATTGAAAACTAGAAATGTATTATTCTTAATAATTACTCTATGTGGTTCAATATAAGAGATATTGGTTCTCTCAATTTTTCTAATACTGCCATTGATAAAAGTAGGAGTAACTTTAGAAAATTCACATATAAATTCAAGTCTTTGTTTTAGACATTCCTCAAATTCTAGGTCTTGCTTAATTATCTTCATTTTTTGCACCATCCTTTCATTGTAGTTTTAGGATGATTTTTTGCAAAAGAAAAAATCAACCATTTCTGATTGATTTTCATATCTATCTGTTCTATTAGTTCGAACAGATACGTCATTGGTGCGGATGAAGGGACTCGAACCCCCACGTCGTTGACACTGGTTCCTAAGACCAGCGCGTCTACCAATTCCGCCACATCCGCATGTTTTATTTGTGTGCTAACACTTATTAATATTAGCACACTTTTTTTATTTTTGCAATAGTTATTACAAATTTTTTTTTATTTTTTTGAATTCAGATTGATTTAATGTAACAAATTTATCTTTTTCTTATATTCGCAAACTGCACTTTTACATTCCATATTCCTGTTTATATTTTTCTAATGCTTTTGCTACTTGATCTGGACAAGATGTTCCTTTGTTTCCACAAGGTATTCCTTTTAATATGCTAATTAGCTCGTCTATTGTTCTATTTTCTGCTAATTTAGAAACTCCCACTGTATTTCCTGGGCATCCTCCTACTATTTTTAGTTTTTTTACTATGTTTCCTTCTATTTCAAATATTATTTGCATTGAGCAAACCCCTTCTGGTGTGTATCTATATTCCATATTTTTTCCTCCTTTTAATCTAATAAATCATAAATTGTTTGGAATTTGTATCCCTTTTCTCTTAAGTATGATATTAATTCTGGTAACATTTCATAAGTTAATATTTTATCACTAGCATCGTGCATTAGAATTACTACACTGTCTTTGTCGCCCATTGTGTCTATTATATTCTGCATTAAAGTTTCTTTTGAGTTTGCTCCTTCTGCATCTTTACTTAAACAATTCCAGTCTAAGTGTACAATTCCGTTTTCACGAAGAAATGCTTTGCTATTTTGTTTTGCTGTATGATAATATCCACCATTTGATCCTCCTGGAAATCTGAATACCTTTGATTTATAATTTTGATTTCCTAGTGCATCTCTTATTGCTTGTTGTGTGAAGTTGTATTCGTCAAGGGTTGCTTCTGGTGATGCATAAACTGTTGAATATTTGTGTGTATAACCGTGATTTGCTATATAGTGTCCCTCTTCAAATTCTCTTTTTATCAGGTCTGGATTGTATTTTGTATTTGTTCCTAATACAAAGAATGTCGCTTTTACATTTTCTTGTTTTAATACATCTAAAATTAGTGGCGTTACACTTTGAGAAGGTCCATCATCAAATGTTAAGAATACTCTTTTTTCTCCTGTTGACCTATATATGTGTAATATTCTGTCTTTTTCTTCTTCAGTAAATTCTCTATTGGTCTGTTCTATTCTTTTTTGTATTGCTTTTTGTTTTTCTTCTTCTTCTTTTTTTTGCTGCTCTAATGCTATTTGTCTTTCTATCTCCTCTTGTACTTTTAATTGCTTCTCATACTGCTTTTTCTTGTATTGTTTTGCTAGTTTGACTCCGCCTGTTGTTAATGCAATAATTATTAATATTATTACGATGATTAATGCTATTAGCTTCTTTTTATTTAGTTTTTTTACAATTATTAAATCATGCATTTTAGTTTTGCCTCTTCAATTATTTTTTCTTATTATACTACAAATTATTTATTTATTCTACATTTTTTTACATTTTTCTATGTTCTTTGCTTTGGTTGTAGTTATAAAAAATTACCCGAAAGTTTTGCTTTCAGGTAATTTCCTATTATTCCTCACTTTTTGTTTCATTTATTTTAAGTAATTTAAATATTTCAACAATTACAATTGGTGCAAGTATTAGTAACACTGTCTCTACTATGTTTTCCATTGGTAGTACTGGAATACTAAATATTGCTCTTAGTGCAGGTATTGCAAGTATTACTATCATTAATAATGCTGATACACCTATTGCCCAGAATAATTGTTTATTTCCACCTATTCCTGTTTTGAATATTGATTCTTTGTTGTTTCTTATATTAAATACATGTACTAGTTCTGCAAATGCTAATACTATAAATGTCATTGTTTGTGCTATTTCTACTTTTACTTCTTCTGGTGTTAGTCCTTCTATTACAGGAGGATTTTTTGTTGATAAACCAATGATAAATGCTGCTAATGTTAGAAGTCCTATCATTGTTCCTTGATATACAATTCTCCAAGACATTCCTTTTGTGAATATTCCTGTGTTTGATTTTATTGGTTTTCTTTTCATTACATTTTTGTTAGCTGGATCAAAAGCTAGTGCTAATGCTGGTAATGAATCTGTTACTAAGTTAATCCATAATATGTGTATTGGTAATAATGGTTCAATTAGGTTTATTGGTATGTTGAATTTTTGTGCTAATAGTGGTGTTATTAATATTGCAAAGAATAACACTACTACTTCTCCAACATTACTTGCTAGTAAGAATTGAATTGCTTTTAATATGTTATCATATATTCTTCTTCCTTCTTCTACTGCTGATACTACTGTTGCAAAGTTGTCGTCTGTTAGTATTACATCTGCCGCTTCTTTTGCAACATCCGTTCCAACCATTCCCATCGCACAGCCAATGTCAGCTGTTTTTAAGGCTGGTGCATCATTTACACCATCTCCGGTCATCGCAACTACTTCTCCATTTGCCTGCCAAGCTTTTACTATACGAACTTTATGCTCTGGCGATACTCTTGCATATACTCTAATATTCTTTACTCTTTTTTCTAGTTCTTCTTGTGACATTTTTTCTAGATCACTACCTGTAACAGCCTCTTCATCTCCTTCTAGTATTCCTAGTTGTTTTGCAATTGCTACTGCTGTTGTCTTGTGGTCACCTGTTATCATTACAGTTTTTATTCCTGCTGTTTTACACTTTGCAACAGCAGTCTTAACTTCTTCTCTTGGCGGATCTATCATTCCTACCATTCCAATGTATGTTAAGTCTTTTTCTATATCTTTCATTTCTTCTTTTGATGGTTTGTGATCTATTTCTTTATAAGCCATTGCTAGTACTCTTAGTGCATCTTCTGCCATTACATCATTGTATTTGTCTATTGTTTCTGCATATTTATCTATATCTGTAAGGACTTTTCCATTTATAACATAGCTATTGCATCTTGCTAATAATTCATCTACTCCACCTTTAGTGTACACCATATACTTTTTATCAGATACCTTGTGAACTGTTGTCATCAACTTTCTATCTGAATCAAATGGTATTTCCTCAACTCTTGGCATTAATTCAAATAACTCTGGTTTGAAGTCTAGTCTGAATCCCATATCTATTAGTGCTGTTTCTGTTGGATCTCCTGTTAATTTGTTGTCTTCTCCAACTTTTGTATCATTACACAACATTGATATATATACTAATTGTATTAATTCTTCGTTGTCTTTATTTGTATTTATTTTTTCAACTTCTTTTATTTCATCGTTAAAAAACATTTTTTGTACTGTCATTTTGTTCTGAGTTAAGGTTCCTGTCTTATCAGAGCATATAACTGTTGCACTTCCTAAAGTTTCTACTGCTGGTAATTTTTTTACAATTGCATGTTTTTTTACCATTCTTTGAACACCTATCGCTAATACTATTGTAGAAACTGCTGCTAATCCCTCTGGTATTACTGCGACAGCTAAACTTACTGCTGTCATAAATATATCTAATGGTGCTTTTCCATATAGAAGTCCTATTACAAATATTACTGCACATATTGCAAGTGAAGCCATTCCCAATGTTTTTCCTAATTTGTTTAATCTTTGTTGTAAAGGTGTATCTGTTGATTCTGTTTCGTTTAACATTCCTGCAATTTTTCCAACTTCTGTATTCATTCCAGTTTCTACAACAATTCCTTTACCTCTACCGTAAGTAATCAAGCTCGATGAAAACAACATATTGTTTCTATCTCCAACACCAATGTTCTTCTCATCTATTGCTACTGCCATTTTTTCTACTGGAACAGATTCTCCTGTTAAAGATGCTTCTTGTGATTTTAAGTTAAATGCTTCTACTATTCTGATATCTGCTGGTACATAATCACCTGTTTCAAGTTCCACTATATCTCCTGGCACAAGTTCTTTTGATGGTACTACCATTAGTTTTCCATCTCTTATTACTTTTGCAGAATAACTACTTAATTTTTTTAGAGCGTCGAGTGATTTTTCCGCTTTATTTTCTTGTGCAACACCAATTATTGCATTTACTATTACAACAATTAAAATAATAATAGAGTCTGTTATTCCCTCACCTTGTAGCTGACCTACTACTCCTGAAATAATCGCTGCAATGATTAATACTATTATCATAAAATCTTTAAATTGTTCTAAAAATTTTATGAATAAGCTTTTTTTCTTTGCTTCTGCTAATTGGTTAAGTCCATATTTTTGTTTTCTTTCTTCTATTTCATTTGCAGAAAGGCCATTGTTTTGATTTGAGTCTAATTTCTCTATTACTTCTTCAGCGGTTTTGTTATACCAATTTTTTTCTTCCATGTTTTTCTCCTTCACTATTATTATGTAACAAAAAAGCAAGACTATAAAAAGAAATTTGCTTTTTTGTAAATCTCTTTAAAAGTCTTGCTTACCAATATGGTTACTAGCCATGCTTTCCGCCGTGATGTTGACTAGTAGTTTATAAGCTACTCCCTTTTAACTTTTATTATTGTAACATTTATTTTTAAAAATAACAATGGTTTTTGTTAATTTTTTATTTAGCTGTGCTTTTTAGATAGCTGTCTATAAAACCGTTTAAGTCTCCATCCATTACCGCTTGAACATTTCCAACTTCATAATTGGTTCTATGGTCTTTTACAAGTGTATATGGGCAAAATACATAAGAACGAATTTGGCTTCCCCAAGCTATATCCATTTGATTTCCTTTTAGTTCTTCTATTTTATCTTTGTTCTCTTTTTCTTTTAGTGTTAGTAATTTTGATTTTAGCATTTTCATAGCTGTTTCTCTATTTTGTATTTGTGACCTTTCTGATTGACAAGAAACCACTATATTAGTTGGAATATGTGTTATTCTTACTGCTGACGAAGTTTTATTTATATGTTGCCCACCTGCACCAGAAGCTCTATATGTATCTATTCTCAAGTCTTCCGGATTGATATCAACTTCTATATCTTCCGAAATTTCTGGCAATACCTCTAGCGATGCAAAAGAAGTGTGCCTTCTTCCACCTGCATCAAAAGGCGATATTCTAACTAATCTATGTACTCCCATCTCGCCTTTTAAATATCCATATGCATATTCTCCTGATACTAAAAATGTAACGCTTTTTATTCCTGCTTCATCACCTTCTAAATAATCTAACTCCTTCACTTCATATCCATTACTTGTTGCCCATCTTGTGTACATTCTATATAGCATTTCAACCCAATCTTGTGCTTCTGTTCCTCCTGCACCCGGATGTAAAGTTAAAATTGCATTATTTGCATCATATTTTCCTGATAACAATGTGTTGATTTCTAATTTTTCTAAATCTTTTTCTATTTGCACTATGTTATCGGCTATTTCCTTTGCTTCTGCATAATATTGATTGTTTTCGTCAATTTCTTCTGCCGAACTTTCTTCTATTATCAATAAGTTTAGTGCTTCTGTATCTTCTATATTTGCTTTTATTTTTTTGTAATTTTCTGTCTTTTTCTTTAATAACGTTATCTTTTTTAATACTTCCTCTGAATTTTTAGAGTCATTCCAAAATTCTGATAGAGAAGTTTGTTCTTCTAGCTTTTGCAGTTCTTTTTCCAATCCAGCTATGTCAAAGAGAATCTCCAATTTCAGTTAATCTTTTCTTTAATTTATCAATACTTCTTTTATTTTCTTCTAAGTTTATCATGATTTTCCTCTCTTTCAGCCACGTAATTCTTGCTTGGCTTGTTTATAATTTGGCATATAATATTCTACCAAGTTCCAAAATTCTTTTGAATGATTCATGTATTTCAAATGACATAATTCATGCAAGCAAACATATTCAATCGCCTGTCTACTGTATGCCATTAAGTTTTGGTTTATGCTTATTTTTCTTTTTGATGAGCATATTCCCCAAGTTGCTTTTAAATTTTTTATGTTACATTCTAATGGATATAATCCTGTTCTTTTTTGTAAATCTTCCATTGCTGGCATTACTTCTTCTTTTGCTATCGCTTTGTAGTAGGCTTCTATGACCTTTTTTGTTTTTGCTTCTCTATCTTCTTCACTTAGTTTCCCGTATTCATTCGGGAAAGATATTATTATTTCACTGCCTGTATTTTCTAGCTTTATTCTTTTTATGCCTGGTAAGTATTTAGTCTTTAATATCAACTTTTTTCCCAAGACAAATATTTTAGATTCATTTTTATATTCTGGCTTGTGCTCCGCTTTTTCACTTTGTTCAAGCTTTTTTTCTATCCATTCTAACTTCTCTTTTATAAGATTGTCTATGTATTTTTGTGTCGCTGACCTTGGTACTTTTACAATAACTTGTCCATCTTTTATTTGAATATAGCTGTTTTTTCTTTTTCCTTTATCTAGCAAATATTTTATATCAGTATGTTCTATTATCCTAGTTTCGCACATTTTATTCCTCTCTAATATGATGAAATCCATTTGAATTATATCAAATTTGTTTAACTTTTACAACGATTATGATATAATATTGCTAGCAAAGTGAGGATTTTATATGTTTTTAAAATATACAAAGCTTAACAAAGATTATTCAACTGTAAGACAAGTTTTAAAACAAGAATTTCATATTTCTAGCAATTTATTAACAGATTTGCGCAAAACAGAATCTGTTTTTTTAAACGAGTCTCCAATATATCTCGACGCAAAAATTGTGAATAATGATGTAGTTAGTGTAAATATTGATTTTGATGAAGAATGTAATAATATTGTCGCAACTAAAATTCCTCTTGATATTTTGTATGAAGATGATTCTCTGTTAATAATAAACAAACCAGCAGGTATCCCTGTTCATCCTTCTATGCAACATTTCGAAGATAGCCTTTCTAATGGTGTAAAATACTATTTTGATAGCATTGGCTTAAAAAGAAAAATCAGGCCTGTAAATAGACTTGATCGAAATACTTCTGGAATTGTTATTTTTGCAAAAAATGCATATATTCATGATAGATTGTCTAGCTTAATGCAAGCTAATTTATTTAAGAAAGAATATATTGCAGTTTGTGAAGGCTTTTTTGAAGAAAAAGAGGGTACTATAAGTGCCCCTATTGCACGAAAAGAAAATAGTATTATCGAAAGATGTGTTTCGCCTCTAGGAACTTCTGCAATCACTCATTATAATGTTTTAAAAGAATTTTCTGTTGACGGTCATGATATGTCAGAAGTTCATGTTGTGTTAGAAACTGGAAGAACTCATCAAATTCGTGTTCATATGGCCTATATTGGTCATCCTATTGTTGGCGATACTTTGTATGGTACAAAATCCGATTTTATTGACAGACAAGCTTTACACGCTTATAAGGTCGAGTTTGTGCACCCTATTTCAGGCAAGTTGCTCTGTATTAATTGTAATTGGAGCCACTAAGCAGAATCGAACTGCTGACCTACGGGTTACGAATTTTAGTGGCTCTTTCTTTTATTCTCGGATATGGTTTTATTTCATCCGTTAAACCAAGCAAATAATCTATTGAAGTATTATAAAATTTTGCTAATTTTATTAATATGTTTGTTGGTATATCATTTTTTCCTATTTCATATTGGTTATAACCAGTTTGCGACATATTTAATAATTCACCTATTTGTTTTTGCGTTAAATCCTTATCTTCTCTTAAATTTCTAATTCTTTCATACATTTTTCATCACCTTATCGAAATTATAAAATAACTTAAAATAAGTTATTGACTTTTAACTTAAATTAAGTTATAATTCTGATTAGTAACTTAAAATAAGTTATGCGAGGAGGTTTTAAAATGAAAATTGAAAAAGAATTTACTTTACTAAAAATTGAGAGTAAAGAAAGAACAGATGATGACGAAAATAAAAGAACTTATTTAATTATTAATGTACTAGATGAAGATATGGAAACTTGTAAATTTTTCGTATTTAAAGATGATTTAGTAAATGAAATAATTAAAAATGCTAATGGAGTTAAAGCAATGCAAAAAGTTTTAATCGATATGAATTTGGTTTATAACGGTAGACTTTGGAATTGTAATCTAGAAGATATTTTATTTAGTTATTAGTAGGTGTAATTATGGATAAAATTTTAGCGTTTTTTACATTAATGATTTATTTATTAATCATTTCGTATATTTCAAGTATGGTTGTATTTGACTTTAAGAAATATATTTTAAAAGACAAAATTTTAAAAAATATGAGATTTTCTTTTAATTGGAAAGAAAAATACAACTATACAAAAGCATTAGAAGACTTAAAAGTTAAATTAAAGTCTGATAAACTTAAAATTTTTGATGATGTTGAGAACAGCAACACATCTAAATAATTGTTTTAGTGACCAAAAAAGCGAAGCGTGGGAACGACGAATGTAATGAGGAGTGGAGACCGTAGGTAGTGAACAGCCTTTCGGCGCCTGAGAAAATATAAACTTGTATGTTGTTTTTAATATTGTACATAACAATATTTCGATACTTAGCAGAAAGAAAGGAGAAAAAAATTGGAAGAAACAGTAACTAATGTTGTTAGTAATACGGTAAACGAAATTGAATTATTAACCTCTATTAACGACTCACTTTCAGTTATTAACTGCTTTCTTGTTTTTTTCGTACTAGTTATTATCTGCTATTTCGCATACAAGTTTTTTGATATGTTTTTTAAAATTTAATCAGGAAGGAGGGCTCGAATATGGAAGGAGGAGCTACAACAACAGCTGTATTATCAAAAGTTGTTACTGCTGATATGCTATCAGGAGTATTAAGTGAAATTACTTCACTTTTACCAATAGTTATACCAGTAATGATAGGATTTATAGCTATTAGAAAAGGTATTGCGTTTGTACAACATATATTACACGCTGCCTAATCCAAGCCCCTAAACACGAGATAGATGTGGGCTCGAAGAATAAACCTCAGGATTGGACTTTTTTGTTCAATCCTTTTTTTAAAAAAAGAAAGGAGTTCTTATGCAAAAAAATAAAACACTATTAATTATTATTTTAGCTATTATTTTTTTACTTTTTAGTCACAATATATGCTCTGCCACTACCACATTAGAACTAACAGACGAACAAAAAAGTTGGCTAGAACAAATGTGCACCGATAAAGGTTATACTTATTATTTTGTTAGAGTAGAAAGTAATGAGTATATGGCTTATTTTGTTGATGTTCCAAAAGATAGTGATGTTAAGTTTGGTGTCCAGGGAGATTCTCTTTACTGTTCTAGTAACGACTATACTTGGTTTAAATATGTTCTTGGAACTGACACTGTTGCTTGGTCTGGTCCAACTAGTAAATATCACTGGGATGGCTGGGACACCATGTATTCTAATACAAATGTATATGTAAGAGAAAACGGAATCATGACAGACGAGGTTTTTTTCGAACCTCCAGTTCCGGTGGTTCTTCAGGGGGAAGTGGCTCCGAAACTGGAGGAGGTTCAGATGATTCAGGTTCTTCAGGAAGTGGTGGGAATTCTTCCACTGATTTTAGTGACACTGGTGTCTTTAGTTGGATTGCGAAAGGCCTTAAGAACATTGGCAAATTTCTTGAATCAATCGTAAAGGGTATTTTAAATATATTAGATTGGTTAAACCCATTTTCCGAGAATTTTATTTTAAAGAAAATAATTGAAGGCATTGTAAGTATTCTTAGTTATTTAAACCCATTTAGCGACAATTTTATTTTAAAAGATTTAATTTATGTCATGTCTTATAAGAATTTTGGGGATGAAAACGCAAATGCCGGAAATGAAAGTGCTAAAAGCACTATCTCTGGGGGGTTCAATGGTATTCAAGAGAAATTTGGATTTTACACTGATGTATCTAGTAATGTAAAATCAATGGTTGATGTAATTACTGATGTAAGTAGTGCCCCTAAATACTATCTAAATGTAAAATCAAAATGGTACACTGGACAAATTTGTGTTGTTGATTTAGGCTGGTATGCTCCATATAAAGATTTTGGAGACAATGTTATATGTATTTTTGCCTACTTAAGCTTTTTATGGAATATCTTTATTAGATTACCCGATATTATCAACGGAGCTGGAGCCTCTTCTTATGCAGGCAATATGATAAACGATATTGAAACTTACAGAAAGACTGGTTTTGCCCGTGGTTCTAGCTATAAAACTAGAGGATTTTAAGGAGATTTAAAGTATGGTTGAAAGTATTTTTCGTGTTACAGTTATTGCAATAATTGTGGCTATTGTAATTGGTATTATTGGTACAGTCTCGTTTGGTTGGACTCTTAATACAAGTACCTATTTGCAAGGACTAACTAGTTTTTTACACATTATTTATTATGTATTACCAATAAAAAAACTTAGTCCGATTATATATTGTTTCTTAGGCCTAATGACCTTTAGAATCATAATTTCTATTATAAAAACTATTTGGAATTTACTCCCTATTAGTGGTTAAAATGAGGTGTTTAAATGTTTATATTATTAATTTTGTTTTTTATTGTTTTTGTTATTAGCTATGTCTTTATAATATATAAATTAAAACTTTTGGATGATGATATTAATACACTTTACGATAAATACGCAGAAGCGCTTGCAAATTCTTTTAGTGGAGGAAGGACAAATGACTAAAGCTTTTTTAGAAGTACTAAAAGCCCTTTTCAGCTTTTTAAAATACCCCCTATTTGTAATTTTAATTTTTATAGCTGTATTTATAACTTGTTGTTCTTTTTTCTTTATCTATAATTTATTTAAAGGTAAAAGAATAAAAAAAGGAGAACATCGTTACATAAAGAAAGAGGGCTTTTTGTATAAACTATTTGTAAAATTACCTAGACAAGTTGTTGAAGATTTTTTCAATAGAGACCCTGATTTTTTTCCTTATCAGGGCTGTATAATATTTGAAGGTCGACAAGGTGCTGGTAAAACGATTGGAATGGTCGAATTTGCGATGAGGATGCAAAATGAGTACCCTAAAGCAAAGTGTACGACAAATTTAGGCTATACAAAAGAAAATATCGAATTAGAGGATTGGAGAATGTTATTAGGCTATAAGAACGATATTTTTGGAGTTATTGTTGTAATAGATGAACTTCAAAACTGGTTTTCTTCAATGGATTCTAAAAACTTCCCACCAGATATGCTTGAAATAATAACTCAAAATAGAAAAAATAGGCGTATTCTTTTAGGTACTGCTCAAAATTTCTATTTATTAGCAAAGGCTATAAGGTCACAAGCCACCGAGGTGCGTAGGTGTACTACGCTCCTCGGGGCTCTGACAATCGTTCGAAGGTTCGAACCAATTCTTGATTCAGAAGGAAATGTAAGAGAATTTAAAAAGAAAGGTATGTATTTCTTTGTTCACGATAAAGAATTAAGAGAATGTTACGATACATACAAAGTTATAAAAAGGCTGCAAAAGGTTGGCTTCCAGGACAAGCCAAACGATGTAGTTACAAATGTATTTAATGTAATACAAAAAAAATAGTAGGAGGTTTATGAAATGTATAAAGATTATGTGGGAGATTTATTGTTTATATCTTTTATAATTATTTATATTATTTTAACATTTTTACTTTTATCAAACTTAAAAACTTTAAATAATGATAATAATAAAAATTGTGAAATATGTTGTTGTAATTTTGATGAAGAAAACGACAATTTACATAATTAAAAATGGGAGGGTTCTTAGTAACACCCTCCCTGAGTCCCACCAGTGGGAATTTTATATAAAAATTTGAGAAATTTTGAGGTTTTAAAAAATGATTGATACAGTAAAAATTTATACTATGATTAACAAAGATATTTACAAAAAAATATATCATAGTTCCGATATAAAAGCAAGTTATAATTTATCTACTGGAGAAATTTTTTACGAGATTGCGAACGGTTATTTATCAGGTTCTTATGATAATAGATTATCTGTTCGAGTAGGTTTAGGTGCAAAGTATAAATTCAAAGATAAATATTTCCTTGAAATAGAAGGAAGTTATCACAAAATAGTGCGTGGTTTTAATGCTTATGACGGATTTTACAATTTATACGATATTGCAAAATTCTTTATTCAAGCTGTTGAGAATGTTTATAGTGTTGAACTACCTAATATAAAGCATTGGTTTTTACAAAGAGTAGATATTGCAATTTGCTATGATTTAGAAAATAATAAAAATGTTTGTAATTATATAAATAATTTAAAGTTGTGTAATTATGCTAAGAGAAATATAAAACACTATCAAGACGAGAGTATCTATTGTACTGGTACAACAACAACTTTAAAGATTTATAATAAGCTTTTAGAGTTTAAAAAGCACGATTTGAAAAAGTTTTTTGGATTTAATTTTGATGTTGATTCATTTATGTGTAAGATTAGTGGATTTGTTCGTTTTGAATGTGAAATAAAAAAGAAAAAACTAGAGAATATTTATAATAAAAAATATATAAGAGTAAGAGAAGTAAATTATAAGGATTTGAAAAGTATTTGGAGTGATGAATTTATGAAATTGTTAAAATTATTTGAGAGTGATTTGTATATTGTTAGAAAAAAAGATGATATAAAAAATAGATTATATAGTTTGTATTCTAATAGACAAGCAGGAATACTTTATAACTTTTACATATGTTTAATGGCTGATGGAGAAGATTCAATTAAAGAGCGTTTTAGCTCGACAACTTATTATAGAAATATGAATTTGTTGAAACAGGCCGGCATAGATTTATCTCAAAAATACTCACTAGACCTTGTTGACAACTATGTGTATTTTAATCCATTTGAAGCTCAGGAGGTTTTGTAAAATGTTATGTTCAGAGGCAATGCAAAAGTTTATCGAATACCAAAACATTATAGGAAGTGTAACTCCTACAATTAATTACTATAAGCAAAATATCAATTACTTTATAAACATAGTTGGAGATAAACCTATCAATCAGTTATCTATAAATGATTACAATACTTATGTTTTATATCTAAGAAATAAAAATGTTGTAAATAATAATAAAGTTTTAAATAAAAAATTATCAACTGATACTATTAGAACAAGAACTACTGCTATAAAAGCTTTTTTTAATTATTTATATAATAACAAACTAGTTAAAACTGATATTACATATGGGCTCCAATCATTTCGTTATGGTAAAAAAGTTATTGCTGTTTTATCTAGCTCACAAATTAAAGATATTATGAATTATTACAAACCAGACAATTTTATGGGTTCTCGCAATTTACTTATTCTTAGCTTGTTTCTAGATTGTGGGTTAAGACTTTCAGAATTAACAAGATTACATATTCAAGATTTTAATTTGGAGCAAAATGTAATAAAGGTTCTAGGAAAAGGCAACAAAGAACGATTTGTTCCACTTTCTCCAGCTGTTAAAAACTATTTTTTAAAATATCGTAAATTTTATACTTTACCAAAAGGGAAATTACTTGTAGATGAAAAATTTAGACCTGTTACAAATTCTTGTATATCTCGTATTTTTAGAACATTAAAAAGCAAACTAGGTTACGAAGAATTACATCCACATTATTTGCGACACACATTTGCTACATTGTTTTTAATCAATGGTGGTGACCCTATTTCATTACAATTAATTTTAGGTCATTCTACTCTTAATATGACAGAAAAATATGTACATATTGCCGAACAAATGGTTATATCTAAGCAAAGTAAATTTAGTCCACTTTCTAATATTTAATGACCAAGAGATTTTTTACATACAAAAAAATAAAGATAGCTCAAAGGCTATCTTTGTTTTTTTGGAGCCACTAAGCAGAATCGAACTGCTGACCTACGGGTTACGAATCCGTTGCTCTACCAACTGAGCTATAGTGGCATATGATGTATTTATTATAATATCTTTTTTTGTTTTTGTAAATATGTAATGACCGATTTAATGTTTGAAATCTTTTAGTTTTACATTATTTTATGCATGTCCTTTTTAAGTTTATTTTTATGCAAGCCTAATTTAACAGGCTTGCATTTTTAATGTATTTTATCTATTGCAACATCCACAGTTTGTAAATAATAGTAAGAATATTATGATAAAGAATAGGATTCCACTATCTCCACAGCAACCATTGTTTCCGCCAAATAGTCCACCAAAAGGTCCATTATTTCCGCATCCACAGTTTCCTCTTGGAGATTCGTCACATCCGCATCCACAGCTTCTATCGTCTTGCATTTTCCTTCCTCCTTCTTAATTATATATTATATAGTATGTTTTTTTGCAAAAGTGTGTTACAATATATATAGATTACATTTGAAAGGATTTTTTATGGAACAATTAAATAATGTAAAAAATGAAGTAATTCCTGAATTACTTGTTCCTGCCGGAGATTTTGATTGTGTTAGGGCAGGTGTTCAAAATGGTGCTGATTGTATTTATTTTGGTGCCAATATGTTTAGTGCTAGGGCTAGCGCTAAGAATTTTGATTTGGATGAACTAGAACAGGTTATCAGATATTGCAAGGTTAGAAATGTAAAGACTAATCTTACTTTAAATACTCTTTTAACTGATGCCGAGTTCGATGATGCTATAAATATTGCAAAGTGCGCCTATGATTTTGGTGTTGATGCAATTATTGTTCAAGATTTAGGTTTTGCAAAATTTCTGATTGACCACTTTCCCGGTCTTGAAGTTCATGCAAGTACTCAAATGTCTGTGCATAATTTAGAAGGTGTCTTAGAGCTTGAGAAGTTAGGCTTTTCAAGAGTTGTTTTGTCTCGTGAAGTTCCAATTAATGAGATTGAATATATTAGAAATAATTGTAAAGTTGATTTGGAAATGTTTGTCCATGGCGCTCTTTGCATTTCGTACTCTGGTCAATGTTTGTTTTCTAGCTTAGTTGGCGGACGTTCTGGAAACAGAGGCAAATGTGCTCAACCTTGCAGACTTCCATATAAGCTTTTAGAGGAGCATAATGAAAAAACTAAGGTAGTTGATGATGGTTATTTGCTAAGTCCAAGGGATCTATGTTCATTAGAGCTTTTACCTCGTCTTGTTAGTCTTGGTATAAATTCTTTTAAGATTGAAGGAAGAATGAAAACTCCTGAATATGTTGCAACTGTTACCAGAATTTATAGGAAGTATATTGATTTAGCTTTGTCTGATAAAGATTATGTTGTTGATGAGGCTGATAAAAAGGATTTATTGCAAGTTTTTAACAGAGGTGGTTTTTCTACTGGTCATCTGCTTTCTGAACCTAATCAAAATCTAATTTATAAAGAGAAATCTAATAATATTGGATTGTATTTAGGAAATATTTCGAATTACAATTCTAACAAAGGTCATATTACTATAAAATTGAATGAACCCGTTTGTATTGGTGATTCTATTTCCATTGAGGGTGAAACAGGCAAGTATACTATCTCAGAAATTATGAATAGAAATACTACTTTAAAAACTGCAAGTGTTGGTGCTATTGTAAAGTTAGGCAGAATGAAAGGCAATATTCGTCCTGGCGCAAAAGTTTATAAATTGTCTAGCAAGGATTTGTTTAATTCCTGCAAAGAAAGTTTTTCTAAAGGAACTGAAATTAAGAAGATTCCTATTTCTTGCTTGCTAAAGGTTAAAAGAAATAAACCTATTTCTATAAAACTTACCGCTAATTGTTTGCCTTTTTATAATAATATTTCTGTTGAATATAAGTCTGATGTTTTTCCAGAGGATTCTATTTCTTCTCCTATTAGTGCCGAAAGATTGCATTCTCAACTTTCAAAGCTTGGAAATACGCCTTTTACCTTATCTTCTTTTCAGATTGAATTAGATGAGAATTTACATATTCCAAGTATTAGCGCTATAAATGATTTAAGAAGAAATGCTATTTCAATGCTTGAAGAAAGAGTGATGTCTGACTTTTCTAAGAATAGAATTGAATTGCTAAATCTTACAACGGAATCAAGTGCTCCTTGCTCAGCTTCTCCTAGAAAGATTAGTTTGCTACTTGAAAATATTAATTTAAAATATGACTATTCTCAACTTGAAGGTGTTGATAATGTTTATGTTCCTTTAAAGTATTTTGGTAATAAACAATTTTACGATGTTTTGCATACAATCTCTGACAAGCATAATTTGTTTATTTATATGCCAACTATTATTAAGCCAAATTATAAAAACTTGTTACTAAATGTTCTAGAAAACGTTTTACAGGAATTTGACATTAAAGGATTTGTAATTTCAAATGTTGCTGATTTTAAATTCTTAGAAGAATACACTAAAAAATATATTTTTGTAGCAAATTATACAATGAATATTTTTAATAATTTTACTATTGATGAGTTAAAGCGTCTCGGTGTTGGAGTTGTTACTCCTTCGGTTGAGCTTAATAAGGATGTTTTGGAAATGCTTTGCTCTAATAGTAGTTTGCCTGTCGAATTAATTGCATATGGAAGAACGGTTTTAATGAATTCATCTTATTGTCTTTTAGGAAAAAGTAATAAATGTTACCCTGAGTGTGACATGAAATGTGTTAATGGTAATACTTATTATCTAAAAGATCGACTAGGTTTTACTTTTAGAGTTATGCCTGATAATATTCAAACAGTTACTTCTATTTACAATAGCAAGATAACTTCTATTGATACTTCTAGCTTTGCTATTTCTTCTATCAGAATTAATGTTTTAGATGAGACTGTTGATGAGATTAATAAAATTGTTAGTATTACTTCAACTGGCAAAAAGCTTGAAGGGTCTGAATATACTAATGGAAATTTAAATAAGAACATATAGCTAAAGAAACCTTAGCTCTTTTGCTAAGGTTTCTTTGTTAATAATTATGCATTGCTGTCAGTTTTATTATCAAATCCATGTTGTCATCTTCTGCAGCTTTATTTCTTCTTATTTTTCCACACTTCTTGCACTTAAATATTATAACATATCCTTTTTTGCTATCTATCTCCGCTCCCACTGGTTCTAGCTCTCCATGACATTCTTCTTGCCTGTCTCCTGGATTTACATCCACGTGTTTTGAATATAGACAATATGGACAATGATTTCTGCATGAGTATCCTAATTTTGGTACATGTTGCCCGCAATGTTCACATATAAATTCTTCATCTATTTCTGTAAAATTTCCAGCCATTTTATCCCCTATTCTTCAAATATACTTCCACCTATAAATTCTCTTAATAAAGAATTTTTTGGTATATATTGTTCATCAATTTCCTCAAAATATTTTAAGAATTTTACTAATCTTTTTGCCTCCGCATACTCTGGTTCTTCATTTGTTATCTCCTCTAATAAAGGCAATGCGTGTTTTTTTAGAACACTAAATTCATATATTAATGAAGAGTTGAACATTGCATCACAGTTCTCTTGGAATGGGAAAATGTTTTTGAATTCTCCTCTGTTTACGCTGTCCCAAGATTTTAGTGTATGAAGTGCTGAATAGCCTCTGTAACTGTTATCTCTAACGATTCTTCTTATTAATCTTGTGTCTGTTGTTGAAATTCTATTGCAATAATCTATGTTTAATACTGTTAAATCACTTATATATATTTTATATTTTTGCTCCATTGGTATTGAGCTCGTTAGTTTGTCATTTAAGCAATGTATTCCCTCTATTACCAAAATTTCGTCATCTGCTAGATGCATTTTTTCTCCGTTGTAACACTTTGTTCCTACTTTGAAATCAAATGTTGGAACATCTATTGTGCCACCTTCTAGCAATGTTTTTATATGATTATTGAACAAGTCTAAGTCTATAGCTTCTAGACATTCGAAATCATAATTTCCGTTCTCGTCCTTTGGATTGTCTTTTCTTTCAACAAAGTAGTTGTCTACTGATATCGTAACAGGTTTAAATCCATTTAATCTTAATTGAACTCCCAATCTCTTTGCAAATGTAGTTTTTCCTGATGATGATGGTCCTGCAATTAGCACCATTTTTATGCCTTTTCTGTGCAATATGTCGTCTGCTATATCTGCTATCTTCTTTTCGTGTAGTGCTTCTGATAGTAGGATTATGTCTTTTCCATTTCCTTTCTCTATTTCATTGTTTAGATTGTATAGATTGTGTATGTTTAGTACTTTATGAATATCTTCATATTCCTCCAATGTTGCCAATAATTTTTTACCACTTCTTTGATTTGATAGTTCATGAGGATTTGAAGCCGCAGGGTATCTTACTAAAAATCCATCTTTGTATTTTTTTATGTCAAATACATTTGTGTATCCTGTTGAAATTGGCATTACTCCAAAGAAATAGTTGTAGTAATTTTCACAGTAGTAAAGTGATACCATTTCCTTTTGGTAGTTATCAAATTGAGCCATTCCTCTTTGGCTTTTGGTGTTACTGTAGAACTCTTTTGCTTCTTCTTTATCCATTTCTACTTTTCTTATTTCTAGATTTTGGTCAATTATTTCTTGCATTCTTGTTTCTATTTTTTGTATCATTTCTTCTGTTATTTCCATGTTTTCTATTTTGCAAAACATGGCATTTGCAAGCTGATAATTTACACTAAGTAGTGCTGTGGGATATGACTCTTCTAAGGCTTTTGCCATTATGTATAAAATTCCTCTTATATATATTCTGTGCCCATCCTTTGTGCTTGTGTCTAGTAGAGTTATTTTATCAGTATCTTTAATTTCAAAATTTAATGATTTTACTTCATTATTGCACATACAAGCAATGACAGTTCTTTCTTGCTTTGTAGCCTCATCTATTTCATTTTTGTATTTTTCAAAAACTTTCATGTTGTTTGCTCCTATCTTTTTAGTTTATACTCATACATTGTATCATATTTTTTACATATTTGGATATACTTATATTAAATTTTATTAAATTTGTGGGAGGAATATTATATGACCAATAAGAGAATTAGTGAAATTTTGCAAGGTAAAGAGATTAAAGAGATTTATTATAATGAGCAACCCGTTTGGGTTCAAGAGTTACACGGAAACACAGCTAAAGTTGGTTTTCTTAACTCTGATAGTACAAAAGATTTGTATATTGATGACTTGTATGAAAAAGATTTATATAACTAAAGTTTTTGAAGTGAACTCTAATTTGAGTTCACTTCACCTTATTTAAGATTTTTTAGATATTTTTCTGTATTTTCTAATATTATTTCTTTTACTTGTTTTACTAGTTTATTTATATCAATTTCTTCTTCACTATTGTTTATGCATTCTCTTGCAACGGTTCTAATTATGCTCGAAGTTCTTTTTTCTAATAATAGTTTTTCTGATTTAAATTTGCTATGCTTAAATATTTTCACAAAAATATTGCGTGATTTTTTATAGTTACTTCTTTCAATTTCTTGCATACATATATCTTGAAGTCTTTCGCCTTTTTTACAGAATTTGCGTCCTCTTGCAATGCTGCTAAATTCTTCTGCATCCTCTCTTGATGTAAATTTTAGAGTTTCTTCTATTATGTTTTCTTTGATTTCTTTTGTTTTTTTCATTTCGTTCATTCCTCTCAGAATTAAATAATTCATATATATGATAACATTACTAAAAAGTTTTTTCAACTATTTTTTACAAATTTATACTATCCTACAAATTTCGATTGATTTTGCATTTTTAAAGTTATATTATAGTTCAGCCTCCTAATAGATGAAAGGGGGTGATGGTATGAATTCTTTTGATTTAATATGGATTCTAATTCAAATGCTTTTAGCAAATGATGACAAGAATTCTGATCAAAAGACAAAAGATGCTAATGATTAAAGCAATTTAATACATAGCAAGAAAAAGATAGAGTGGTCGCTCTATCTTTTTCTTTTAATTAATTTTTTTATGAATTCTTTTGATGGTTTAAGTTTATCATATTATAAAACCATTGTCAATATAAAGCACAATATTTTATAACCATTCTCCGTTTTTCTTTATATATTGCTTTTTTATTACTTCTACTAATATTGAATATATGATTAATAATATTATTACAAATCCATAATATTGTAGTGGTAATATTTCAAAATGGAAGCTTGGTATATTGTGTAATAGTATTGGCGTTAGTATCGTACCTACTATTGTAGCTATTGTTCCAAGTGTTAGCCATTTGTTTGCTCTTGATTCTATGAATGGTTTTTTAGCTGTTCTAACATAGTGTATTATCATTGTTTCTGATATTAAACATTCTACAAACCAGGCTGTTTGGAAGTATGTTTCTTTTTGTGCTCCATATCCAAATAAGAACCAAAATCCTATGAAGGCTATTACATCTATTACTGAACTTGTGATTCCCATTACATTCATAAATTTGCTAATTCCTTTTGTACTCCATTTTTTAGGTTTTGCTAAAAATTCTTCATCTACGTCATCATATGGAATTGCTATCTGTGACAAATCATACAAAAAATCTTGCAATAGCATTTGTATTGGGAGTAATGGCAAGAATGGTATAAATATACTTGAAATCACTATACTAAATACATCTCCAAAGTCTGCACTTAGTGCCATTTTCATGTATTTTATTATGTTTCCATATACTTTTCTTCCTTCTATTACTCCATGATAAATTACATTCAGACTCTTATCTAGCAATATGATGTCTGCCGCTTCTTTTGCAATGTCTGTTGCTGTATGTACACATATTCCAACATCTGCAGTATGTAATGATGGTGAATCATTTACTCCATCTCCCATATATCCTACTACATGTCCATTATTTTTTAATGTTTTTACCACTCTTTCTTTTTGCAAAGGATTCATTCTTGCAAATACTGACACTATTTCTACCTTTTTTGCTAGTTCTTCATCTGTCATCTTATCAACGTCTGTTCCTAATAAAATTTCGCTATTATCTATTCCCACTAAATTGCAAATGTTACTTGTTGCATAAGGATTATCTCCTGTTAATATTTTTGTTGTTACTCCAATTTTTCTTAATTTCTGTAACGTTTCTTTTACATCTTTCTTTGCAGGATCTAAGAATGCTACAAATCCTATAAATGTCATTTCTTTTTCGTCAGATACATTAAATATATTTGCTCCTTTGTATTCTCTTTTTGAAGCTAATGCTATTACTTGCATTCCTTGAACAGCATATTCTTTTGCTTTATTTTCTGCTATTTCTATCATTTCTGGACTTAACTCTTCTATTTTGCCTTCATATTTAACTTTTGTACATACTTTTAATATCTCTTCAAGCGCACCTTTCGTAAGCATTCTATAACCATTATTTTTATTACTCTTAACAACCACACTCATTCTTTTTCTTGTATAATCAAATGGTATTTCATCAATTTTTGTATATTCTTGAATTATGTCCTTCACATTTCTTGTATTTCCATAACTTATTATCGCTCTATCTACTAAGGTTTTCATTCCTGTTCCGAAATAGCTATTCAAGTACGCATACTCTAATATTGATAAGTCTTCTTTTCCATTTACATCTATATATTTTTGAAGTACTATTTTATTTTCTGTAAGTGTTCCTGTTTTATCTGTACATAGAACATCTATCGCTCCTAAATTTTGAATTGAGTTTATATTTTTTACTAAGGTTTTCTTTTTCGCTAAAACTTTTGTACCTCTTGTTAGATTTACATTTACTATCATTGGAAGCATGCTTGGTGTTATTCCAACTGCCACTGATAGCGCAAATAGTATGGCTTCTAGCCAATCTTTTCTAATTAGTCCATATATTACAAAAACTGCTATTGATACAACACTCATATATTTTATTAGCATTTTTGTAATGTTGTTCATTCCTTTTTCAAAGTTAGTAGGTTCTTTCTTTGTTTCAACTTCTTTGCTCATTCTCCCTAAATAAGTCGAAAATCCCGTTTCTATTACCACTCCTGTTGCACTTCCGCTTATTACACTTGAACCCATCAGACAAATGTTAGGAATACTAAATATCTCTTTTTTTGAGTCGCTATTCCCTGCCATTTTCTCTACTGGAATACTCTCTCCTGTAAATACTGACTGATTTATAAATAAATCTTTGCTGTCTATTAATATTAAATCTGCTGGTATCATTGAGCCTGCACTTAAATGTACAACATCTCCACTTACTACTTTTTCTACTCTTATTTCTTTTTCTTTACCATTTCTAATTATATGTGTTGTTGTATAAATTTTTGATTTTAAATCTTGATTGAATTTATACACACTGTAATCTTGAAAATATCTTATAAGTGCACTCGCTACTGCTATTGCAAGTATTATATACATACTAAGCGCATCACTTAGAAAATAGTTTATTATTGCCAGCAATATTAATATGATTATAAATTTATCTTTGAAGCTATTAAGCAAAAAGTAGAATCTGCTTTTCTTCTCATTTTTTACAACTACATTTGGTCCGTTTTGTTTAAATAGTTCTTTTCCCTTTTCTTCGGATATTCCATTTTCAGAAGTCTTATATTCTTTTAGTATTTCTTCTTTTTCTTGTTTTGAGATTTTTAAGTATTTTTCTAATAATTCATTGTCTTCAACTTTTTGCTTCTTTCTTGCTTCAAATAATTGAATCATTTGTTATCCTCCATAATATTATTTTAATATTTTTATAGAATTTAGCACAGTTATTAAAGTCGCTCCAACATCTGCAAATACTGCTTCCCACATATTTGCTACTCCCAAAATGCTTAGTACTAAAACTAACACTTTTACTCCTATTGAAAATATCAAGTTTTGCTTTATTACTCTGCTTGTTTTTTTAGAGATGTCTATTGCATCATTAATTTTTTCTATTGCATCTGTCATTATTACAACATCTGATGCTTCTATACTAGAACCTGCTCCGACACCACCCATAGATATTCCTATATCTGCTCTTGCAAGTACTGGTGAGTCATTTATTCCATCTCCAACAAATGCTACTTTTCCATTGTTCTCGTATTTTGCTATTTCCTTTTCTAGCTCTTGATATTTGTCGTTTGGTAACATTTCTGATTTTACTTCTTTTATTCCTAATTCTTTTGCTATTTTCTCTGCAATTTCAGTATTGTCACCTGTAAACATTTTTGTAATGATTCCTCTTGCATTTAGTTTTGCTATTGCTGCTTTAGTTCCGTGTTTAATTTCATCTTTTAGGCAAATTGCTCCAACTATTTCAGAATCAACTTTTACATATATTTTTGTACTGTCTGATTTTTCTTTTTCCTTTTCTACTAAACTGCTATTTCCTACAAGTACTACTTTTCCTTCAAAGTTGTATTTTATTCCTTTTCCTGCAAGTTCTTCATAGCTTGATACCTTTTCTTTATGTTCTGCTATATATTTTTCCATATTTGATTTTTTAATTATTGATTTTGCTATTGGATGGTTTGAATAGCTTTCTCCAAGTACCGCATACTCTAAGACTTGCTCTTTTGTTAGTTGACCATATACTTCTACTTTGTCTATTGTAAATTGTCCCTTTGTTAATGTTCCTGTTTTGTCAAATACTATTTCTTTGATGTCTTTTATTCCATCTAGGTAATCGCTACCTTTTATTAAGATTCCTTCTTTAGAAGATTTGCCTATACCAGAAAAATAACACAATGGAACAGAAATTGCAATAGCACAAGGACAAGAAATTACTAAAAATATTAATGCCCTATAAATTGAGCCATTCTCTGTTAGATATTCTACATTTGATATTAGAGGCAAGAATATTGCAACTAATGCTGCTATACCTAATACTATTGGTGTATAAATCTTTGCTGCTTTGTTTACAAATGTTTCTGTTTTTGCTTTTTTGTCTGTTGCATTTTCTACTAATTCTAGTATTTTGCTAACTGTACTGTTTTCGTATTTTTCTGTTACTTTTATTTCTAGTAATCCATCTAAGACTATACTTCCAGATAATACTTGATCGTCTTTTTTTACATCTTGTGTTTTTGTTTCTCCTGTTAAAGATGCTGTATCTAAGCTTCCTGTTCCTTTAACAACAATACCATCTAATGGTATCTTTTCACCTTTTTTTGCAATTACTATATCTCCAACTTTTACATCTGATGGATCTAAAACTTCTATTCCATCTTTTGTTTTTAAGTTAGCATACTCTGGTTTTATATCCATTAAATCTGATATAGATTTTCTTGTTTTGTTTATTGCTTTTTCTTCTAGTATTTTTCCTATTTCATATAGTGTTATAACCATTAAACCTTCCATATGTTTACCTACTAAATAAGCTCCTATACAAGAAATGGTTATTAATAAATTTTCATTTATTGTTTTGTTTCTTACTAAAAGTTTGATTGCATTTTTTATTGTTCTATATAATAAAATTCCATAGCCTATTATTACTAATGCTATTGATAAGTGTTTTGGCATTTGAACATATAAACCTATTAGGGCAACTACTAGACCTATTGCTAGCCTTGCTATGTGTTTTAAAACCTTTGAATTATTTTCTTTTTGGGCTCTTTGACTTTTCTCATCTTTTGTTTTTGCTCCTGTTTCTGTCATTTGAGCATCTGGTTCTATACTTTTTACAACTTTTTCTACTTCTTCTTTTGAAACATCTTCTGTTTCATATGTTAATTGTAGTTTTGCAAAATTAACTATTACATTTTTTAGCTTTTTATTTTTACTTAATTCCTCTTGTATTTTATTTGCACAATTTGCGCAATCTAATCCCTCTAATTTATATTGATATTTTTTCATACTCTTCCCTTTCTTTATTAAATTTCTTCAATATGTTGTTTTCCAATTTGGTAAATTTTTCTTACATGCTCATCATCTAAACTGTAATAAACCGCTTTACCATCTTTTCTTCCTTTTACTAATTTTGCTTGTTTTAAAACTCTTAATTGATGTGATATTGCTGATGGTGTTGAATTTGTTATCGCTGCTATTTCAGATACATTTAACTCTCCTTCTAAAAGAGCTGCAATTATTTTCATTCTTGTGGAGTCTCCGAAAACTTTAAAATTTTCGGCTATTTCAAACAGCAGATCATCTGCTGGAATCTTATTTTTTATTTTGTTTACTTTTTCCAAATTAATACTAATTTGTTCTATATTTTCTTCAAAATTCATTCTTATTTCCTTTCATGTGAATATTTGTTCATATATTCATTATATGGCTGTGATTTTATTTTGTCAATATCTTTTTTATATTTTTCATAAAATAAAAATAAGTTGTCCTGCTAACAACTTACTGACAAAAAAATTGAAGTGCTATGGCACTTCTTCTTGAAATTCTTTTCCTAATTTATTTATTGCTTTTGTCTCTATCCTTGATACATATGAACGAGAAATTCCCATCATGTCTGCTATTTCTTTTTGTGTTTTCGGCTTACCTCCTTCTAATCCAAAACGCAGTTTGATAATTGTTCGTTCTCTATCTTTTAAAATATCTTTTATTTTTTGATATAGTGTTTTCATTTTTATCTTCAAATCAACTTCGTCTTCTATACTTTTATCATTACTCTCTATTACTTCTTTAAGCGTTACAGTATTGTCATCTTTATCTTTTCCTATTATATCTTCTAAGTACACTTCAGCTCCGATGTTTTTTAGTCGCTCTTAAGTACATTAGTATTTCGTTGTCTATGCATCTAGAAACATATGTCGAGAGTTTTGTTCCTTTGTTTATTTTATAACTGTTTATTCCCTTTATTAATCCAATCGTTCCAATAGAAATCAAATCTTCTTGATCTATATTTGTGCTAGAGTATTTTTTCGATATGTGAGCAACTAGTCTTAGGTTTCGTTCAATTAATATATTTTTAGCTTCTTCATCTCCTTTTTCCATTTTTTCTAGATACATTTTTTCTTCTTCGTTACTTAATGGTTCAGGAAATAAATTGTTGCTCGCTATATATCCAACTGCAAATACTGATGTTTGTAAGAAAGCTAAAAATCCCGTTAATGAGATGGTAAGCATTGTGCAAGCACCTCCATTTCTTGCTATACCATAATATATGTTATAGTTTTTACGAAAGTGCCTGACCTCTAAAATTTATTTTTATTCATATTTTTATTATTTTGCCATACTTATTTATAAAGCGTTAGAGGTTTATATGAGTGGTATATTTAATTTTGTTATTGGTATTTTAATAGGTTTTGGCGCAATTCTACCTGGCGTTAGCAGTGGAGTTTTTTGTGTTATTTTTGGAATTTATGAAAAACTGGTAGATTCTGTTTTAAACTTGTTTAAAGATTTTAAAAAGAATTTTGCTTTTTTATTTCCAATTGGACTTAGTGCTTTCTTTGGAATTGTTCTTTTTGGAAATGTAATAAAATATTTTTTTAATACTTTTAAGTTTCAGGCTTGTTATGCATTTATTGGTTTGATTCTTGGTACTGTCCCTGCCTTATTTAAACAAGCTAATTTTGGTAAGTGTATTCGATTAAAAAGTCTTTTTCCTCTTATTGTATCTTTTAGTATAGGAGTTTTATTAATTGTATTTGAAAATCATTTTGATTTTACTAATATTGTTTTAGATTTTATTTATAATCCTTTTTATTTAGTATTTGCAGGATTTATAATGTCTATTGGAATTGTTGTGCCCGGCGTTAGTAATACTATAATTCTGATGTGTCTTGGAGTTTATTCTGAATACATTTCTGCTATTGCAAGTGTTAATTTAAGATTCCTTATTCCTTTGGCAATCGGTGTTTTACTAGGTAGCATTGTTTGGCTTAAAATTATTAATATTTTATTAAAGAAATATCATCAGTCTACTTTCTTAGCAATAATAGGATTTACTCTTGGTTCTATTTTCGTGCTTTATCCTGGATTTTCCTTTGATTTAACTGGATTAATTTCAATTATAATTATGATTGTTTCTTTGGTTCTTTCTTATAAGTTGGCCAAATATGAAAAAGTGCAATAATTTTCATCTTAAAAGTTATGGAACCTATTGTACTCTACACAAACAAAGAGCGAGCCTGTGCTCGCTCCTAGTTTATTTTTTTCTTCTTAATATCCATCCTTGTTTTACTTCATATGGTATTGTTAGTTTTACTGTTTGTCCAAGTTTTCCAGGATTTACTGTTTCTATTTTTTCTCCTGTTTCACTGTCAAATAGTTCTTTTATTTCAAAGTCTTCCGCTTCTATTTTATTTGGTATTATTAGCTCTAGTACATCACCAACTTTTAATTTATTTTTGATTTCTATTGTTGATATTTCTCCAGCTGGCTTGTCTTCTATTATTTTTCCACCAAATTCAAAGTTGGGATTATATTGCTTTCCTTCATACTCTTGGAAGTCCTTATTATTTCTATCATTAAAATAGAATGTTGTAAGTCCTCTTGTTTTTATTTTTTCTAGTTCTTTTAAGTATTTAGTATAATCATAATTTTCTGTATCTTTAATATAATCATCTATTGCATTTCTATACACATTTACTACACTTGCTAGATAGTATTCTGTTTTTAGTCTGCCTTCTATCTTTAAGCTATCTACGCCCATTTCTATTATTTGTGGAATTTCTTTTATTAAGCATAAATCTTTTGATGATAATATGTATGTGCCATTTTCGTCAGTTTCTACTGGCATTAAGTTTCCTGGATTATTCTTTTCTTCTAAATACATATTATACGCCCATCTGCAACTTTGAGAGCAATCTCCTAGGTTTGCACTTCTACAAGATAAGTATTCACTTAAGAAGCATCTTCCAGAATATGCCCAACATAAAGCTCCATGTACAAACATTTCTACTTCTAAGTCTTCTGGTTTGTTCTTCATTATTGCTTCTATCTGATCTTTACTTGTTTCTCTTCCTAATATTACTCTTTTTGCTCCATTGTCATACCAAAACTTTGCACTATGATAACTTACTACATTTGCTTGTGTACTGATATGAACTTCTATCTCTGGCGCTACTTCACGTATTTTTTGTATTACACCACCATCAGATGCAATTATTCCATCTACTTTAACTTCCGCTAATCTTTTTACTTGTTTTTCTATTTCCTCATAATTGCTATCCCATGCATAGATATTAATAGCTGCATATACTTTTTTGCCTATACTATGAGCATATTTTATTGTATTTATTAAATCATCATCGTCTACTTCTGCTCTACTTCTTAGTGATAGTGATGCTGTTCCACAATATACCGCATCTGCTCCATACATAAAAGCTACTTTTGCTTTTTCAAAAGAGCCTGCTGGTGCTAATAACTCTGGCTTTTTCATCTTATTTTTCTATTCTCCTTCTTGTTATAGCTAGTCCGTCTCCAACTTCTAAAATCTCAGTTTGTAATTCTGGATTTTCTGTGGTTTCCTTTATATATTCTCTTAAATGTGTTACTGCTGTTCTTTGTTTATGTTTGTTATAATCACTCATTACATAACCCTTGTACAAAATATTGTCTGCAAATATTACTCCATCATCTTTTAACATACGAAGTGCTTGTTCTAAGAAAAATGGATATTTTCCTTTTGCAGCATCTATAAAGACTATATCATATTTTTCATTCAAAGTTGGAAGTATCTCAACAGCGTCTCCTTCATATAGATTGATTCTGCCTTCTACTCCTACCTTTTTTAGATTCTTTTTACATTCAGCAATTCTTTGTTCATCTCTTTCTATTGTATCTATTTTGCCATTCTCTGATAAATACTCAGAAAAGCACATTGCTGAATAGCCCACTGCTGCTCCTATTTCCAATATTCTTTCAGGTTTCTTTTCTATCAGTATTTTAGAAATCACTTCTAAAGTGTCATCCATTATTATTGGAATTTTGTCTTCAAGTGCTTTTTGTTTTATTTTTGATAACTCGTCCTTATTCATTTATTAGACCTCTTTGTATCCTATATAAGGTAAATTTCTTCTATAACCTTCTTCGTCATCAAAACCATAGCCTATTATAAATTTATTTGGTATTTCAAATCCTAAATAATCTATTGGAACTTTGATTTCTCTTCTACTTGGTTTACTAATCAATGAGCATAACTTTAAGCTTTTTGGGTTCTTAGCTTTTAAATGTTCTAATAAGTAAGACATTGTTCTTCCTGTATCTACTATATCTTCTACTATTAATACATCTTTTCCTTCTATAAGAGAATCATCTACATCTGCTTTTAATTTTATTTTTCCTGTACTTTCTGTTCCCTCATAGCTTGATACTTTAATAAATGCAAATTGCATTTTTGTTTTCATTCTTGATGTTAGGTCTGTTGTAAAAAATACTGCTCCATTTAATACAGAAAGAACTGTTATTGCTTTTCCTTCATAATCTCTGTCCAATATTTCAGCCATTTCATCTAATTTTTTATTAATTTCTTCTTTACTTATTAAAACATTTAAATCTTTCATACTTTTCCCCTTTTCTCTTTTTTATCTTCTTGCTGCTTTTTCTCTGTCTTTATTATTTAAGATTATTTTTCTTAATCTAATATTTTTGGGAGTTACTTCTACAAGTTCATCTTCTGCTATGAATTCTATAGCTTTTTCTAATGATAATTGAATTGGTGGAACTAATCTTAAAGCATCATCAGAACCTGAAGCTCTTGTATTTGTTAAGTGTTTTTCTTTACATACATTTATTGATATATCTTCGTTTCTAGAGTTGATTCCGACTATCATTCCTTCATATACTTCTACACCAGGACCTATAAATAGTTCTCCTCTTAATTGAGCATTGTATAATCCGTATGTTATTGATGTTCCTTGTTCAAATGCTACTAAAACACCTCTTGTTCTTGATTGTATATCTCCTTTATATGGTTCATAGCAATCAAATATTGAGTTCATTGTTCCTGTTCCTTTTGTATCTGTTAAGAATTCTGTTCTGTAACCAATTAATCCACGAGCTGGTATTCTAAATTCTATTTTTGTATGTCCTAGCTCTGCAGGTTCCATATTTTTCATTTCTGCTTTACGTCTACCTAGTTTTTCTATAACTGTTCCTATTGCTTCATCTGGTACGTTTACAACTAAGTTCTCTATTGGCTCACATTTTACTCCATCTATTTCTTTGAATATAACTTTTGGTCTTGATACTAGTAGTTCATATCCTTCTCTTCTCATTGTTTCGATTAATACAGATAAATGTAATTCTCCTCTACCACATACCTCGAAGCTATCTGGTGAAGCTGTTTCTTTTACTCTTAAGCTTACATTTCTTTCTAGTTCTTTGAATAATCTATCTCTAATGTGTCTTGAAGTTACAAACTCTCCTTCTTTTCCTGCAAATGGTCCATTGTTTACACTAAATGTCATAGAAACTGTTGGCTCATCTATATTTACAAATGGTATCTTCTCTGGATTAGACAAATCACAAATTGTATCACCTATGTTGATGTTTGATATTCCAGATACTGCAACTATATCTCCTGCTTCAACTTCATCTACTTCTGTTCTTTTTAATCCCATATATGTGAATAATTTTGCAATTTTTCCTTGTTCATTTTTTTCGTCTTTGCAAACAGCTACTGACATTCCATTTTTAATCTTTCCACGCTCAACTCTTCCAACTGCGATTCTTCCTAAATAATCATCATAATCGATGTTAGAAACTAACATTTGCATTGTTCCATCTATATCACATTGTGGTGGATCTATTTTCTCTATTATTGTTTTGAATATGCAAGTAATGTTGTCAGATTCATCTGATAAATTCATTTTTGCTATTCCGTTTTTTGCTGATGCATATATAACTGGGAAGTCTAATTGATCATCTGTTGCATTTAGTTCTATAAATAGCTCTATAACCTTATCCAATACTTTTTCTGGATCTGCTCCTGGTCTATCTATTTTATTTATTACTACTATTGGTTTTAGATTTAATGCTAAAGATTTTTTTAGAACTTCACGAGTCTGTGGCATGACACCCTCGAAAGCATCTACTAATAGTAAAACTCCATCAACTGTTTTTAGAACACGCTCTACTTCTCCTCCAAAGTCTGCATGTCCAGGAGTATCAACTATGTTTATTTTTACTCCATCATACATTACTGATGTGTTTTTAGAAAGGATTGTTATTCCTCTTTCTTTTTCTATATCTCCAGAGTCCATTATTCTTTCTGATACTTGTTCGTTTTCTCTAAATACGTGGCTTTGTTTTAACAAAGCATCTACTAATGTTGTTTTTCCATGATCAACGTGTGCAATTATTGCTATATTTCTTATATTCTTATTATTCATTTTCTTTCCCCTCGATTTTTATTATTTATAATGTGAGGTTGGAAGTTAGATGCTCGGCTTTTGTGTGCCAGCTTCTATCTTCCAACATCCTGGTTTTGCTTTAAGCTTATTAGTTTTCTTTGTATTCATTAGAAGTTCCTTCCAATTCTCTAATTGAAAGTTCTATTTTTTTATTTTCTAAGTCGATATTTATTATTTTTGCATTTACTTTTTGCCCGACTTTTAGTTCTTCTTCTGGTTTTGAGATTTTTCTTTCACAGATCTGTGAAATATGTACTAATCCTTCTACTCCTTTTTCTAGTTCTGCAAATGCTCCAAAAGGCATTAGTTTTGAAATCTTAACTTTTACTATATCTCCTATGTTGTATTTTTCTCCAACTTTATTCCAAGGATTTGGTCCTTTTTTCTCGTATGACAGTTTAAATCTCTTATTTTCTTTGTCTAGTTCTTTAACTTTAACATCAATTTCTTGTCCTACTTGTAATATGTCTTTAGGATTTTGGTTTCTTCCCCAAGCTATTTCTGATATATGTAGAAGTCCTTGTGCTCCGCCTATATCAACAAACGCTCCATAGTCGCTAATACTTGTTACTGTTCCAACATATTTTTTACCAACTTCTATGCTATTCCAAAATTCTTCTGATTTTTGTCTTTTTTCTTCTTCTACTACATCTTTTATAGAACCAATAATTTTCTTTGCTCTTTCGTCATTTTCTATTACTCTAAATCTAACTGTTTTACCCTTATATTCATTTACATCTTCATCTCTTCCTATGTTTGAAAGTGATAATGGTATAAATATTCTGATTAATTGTTTATATAATATGATTAGTCCATTTTTATTTACTTGGCTTACTGTTTCTTCGAAGATGTTTTTTTCCTCTACTTTTTCCTTAAACTCTTTTCTTATTTCTCTTATTTTTGCATGTTTGCAAGACATTAAAACATTGCCTTGTCCGTCATTTAATTTTAAAACATCTGCTTTTATCTTATCTCCAACTGCATATTCTTCGTTTGGAGATAATCCTTTTTCACTAAAGAACTCAGCTTTTGGAATAATTCCATCCGCTTTATAACCTATATCTACAAAGATTTCTCCTTGTTTATTTATTTCGATTATTGTTCCTGTGACAGTTGTTCCTGTTTTTATTTGCTTAAAAGTTTGATTTATTACATCCTCAAAAGTTAAATTGTCTTCAAAATTTCCCATAAAAATCCTTCATTTCTAATTTAGTTATTTGCTTTATATTTTAAGTTATATACGCTCTTTATTATAAACTATTTTCCTTTTTTTGTCAACATAATTATATTGTCCATAATCTCTTTTGTTGCTAGCTCTAAGTTGTCCTTTTCTGGATTTTTTGCATCGTATTTACTAAAATCTAGTGGTTTACCATATACTAATTTAACTTTTGTAAAAGGTTTAAATGTTCCCTGTATTCCAACTGGTACTACTTTCACTTTTGCTTTCAAAGCCATGTAAGCTGCACCATTTTGCACTTTTGCTCCTTTTTCCAAGCCTTTTCTTGTACCTTCTGGGAATAGTCCTATTGCTTCTCCGTTTTTTAGTGCTTTTAGACATCTCTTCATTGCCTCTAAGTCTCTTTGACCTCTTTTTATTGGTATTACATTAAATACATGTGCAATCCAATTCAAGAAAGCATGATTAAATAAATCTTCTTTTCCTATAAATCTGATCACCCTTTTTGAACATACTACTAATCCTGTTGCATCCCAGTAATTTAAGTGGTTTGCACATATTATAACAGGTTCGTCCATAGGAAGATTTTCTTCATCTACTTTTTCTAATCTAAATACTATTTTATAAAATGCGTGAAGTATTGCTTTTATAGTTGTTCTCACACCTTTTTTCCAAGGCGTTTCTGGTCTTTCCCAATATATCTTTTTCTCTTTTTTTATTTCAGTTTTTCTTTTATCTATAATCTTCGAAATAGCTTTTTCTGCTTGTTTTATTGTCATATTCGTTGAATCTATTACTGTTGCTCCCGGTGCAATTTTTAACGCTCCAATTTCTTTTTCCATGTCATTCTTATCTCTCGCTTTAATGTTCTCTAAAACTTCCTCATATGACATGTCTATTCCTTTTTCTTGGTTTTGCTTGAATCTTCTTTTTGCTCTTTCTTTAGCATCTGCATCAAGATATATTTTTACATCTGCTGTTGGGAATATTACTGTACAGATATCTCTTCCTTCCATTATTACGTCTTTGCCTTGAGCCATTTTTCTTTGAAGTCCTGCCATTGCCGTCCTTATTTGCTTAATGTTAGATACTTGTGAAACATTGCTTGATACTTCTTTACTTCTTATTTTATCTGTTACGTCTTCTCTATTTAATAAGACCCTCTGCTTGCCATCCTCGTTGCTCATTTCTATTTTGATGTTTTTAAGCATTTCAGCAATCTTTTCTTCATCATCTAGGCTAATATTTTTATTTAGCATCTCTAATGTGACACATCTATAAGTTGCTCCTGTGTCTATGTTTACTAGCTTATATTTTTTTGCTAACAACTCCGCCATTGTTCCTTTTCCTGTTCCTGCTGGTCCATCTATTGCTACTATAAAAGACATTTTACTCCTCCTCCATGTGTATACCTTTTGCTACTAGGTCTACTTTTAACACATTCATCGCTGTCTGCTTTTCAATTTCTTTCTTGGTTTTATTTTTTAATTCTTGCATTACATCAATTATATTATTTCCATAGTTTATTATCGCTTCCATATATATTGAAATTCCGTCCCCATAATTTTCAACTCTGGTTCGTGTTACTTCATATACTGATGGCATATTATTTGCAATTTGTTCTGCTATTTGTCTAAATACGCTGTCCGATATTGTGAAGTTTCCTAAATAGCTGAATGTTGGTCTTATTATCGACTTTTCTGATATGTATGGATTTCCACCTTTACCTTTTGATCTAAATATTTGAAGTGGGTCTAATATATATCCAGAAAAATCTTTTTTTATTTCAAATGTCGGTACTGGAATTACATGCTTTCCTTGTGTTACACGCATATTTCGTGCCTTTTCCATTTCGTCTTCTGTTGCAACTTCGTTTATATATATTGTTTTCTCAATTTTAGGTAATCCAAGATTTTCTTGTATTTTTTCCACCATTTTGTCAGATGTTCCTAATATTAATATACTATCTGGCTTATACTTCTTTAATGCTTTTTTCATTTCATCTTGTTCTTTTTTTTCTATAAACAACGCATGCTTTACTGTTTCGATTTTGGTTGGTGCTTTTTTTGCTGATGTTCCAGCTAGCACTTCGTTTTCGTTTATTAATATTCCGTCATCTATAATATGATGAATATCATTTGCACTTGCTACCATTTGTGCTCTATAACTTTTTCCTGTTCCTGATGGTCCAACAAATGCATATACTCTTGTTTTCTTTCTTTCCATTATATTTCTTTCCTTATTTGAAATTTTAATATATTTTATCACATGTATTTGATTTTCTCAATATTTTGTATATAAAATTTAAAACTGGCAACCATTATGATTGTCAGTTTTTGCTATTTGCAAAAGGCTAGCATTGTGTCTGCACTTTCTTGTGCTTGGTTTGATTCTTTGTTTGATATGTTATTCAATAAAAAATTTATTTGCTCAAAAAAGCTTTGAATTTAACGATTCAAAGCTTTTTTATATTATTTTTATTTATACTCCCGCTGCTGAGAATAAGAAGTTACCCATATAAACTTGAATACATGGTACTAATACTACTAGAACAACAAATATCAATAATATACCTACTATTGAATAAACAATTTGTGGCAACACTGCCATTATGTTTTTCATTGTATTATCTATATCAATGTCCATATAATCTAATAGTTTATGCATCATTTCTGAAAGGTCTGTCTGCATTCCTACCTTAAGCATCTCTGTTGTCATCGACGAAGCTAATCCTGATTTTTCAAATGGTTCTATCCACGATGCACCTACTAATATGTTGTTTATTGAGGTCTCTACCATAGCTCTCATAACGTAATTATTTATAACGTTTTTACTTACATCCAGCGCATCTTGTATTCTCATTCCATTTTCCAAGTTAAGCAACATCGCTCTCATTAATCTCGAAAAATCTAATGAATAGTTTAGTTTTCCGAATACTGGCATTGTGTACTTAAAATAGTCAAAGTTATATCTTCCCTTTGGTGTTCTTATATAAGCAATGATTACTCCAACGATTATTGCTATAATTCCAACCGGTACATACCAGTGTGCCGCTACCCACTGCAAGACATTCGAGAACGCTATTGTTATTGATGGCAGTTTATCTTGAGTTCCTACCGCATCATACACCCCTTGAATCGTTGGAACTGTATATAAACTTCCTACAAATAATAAAGCAAGTAATGCTACTAATTGTATTGCATTTGGTATTATTATTCCTTTTAGCTTTCTAGTTGTGTCTGTGTTTGATTCTAGATATTTTATTGCTTGTTGCAATGATTGTGTTAGCGAACCTGATAGTTCTCCAACTTTTATCATATTTATATATATATATGGAAATACGTCTGCATAGTATTCCATTGTTGTATACATGTACTCTCCGGCTTCAACTCCGGCTAGTATATCTTCTAGTATTCCTTTAAATGTTATATTTTCTGTGCTTTGTATAATTGTACTTAATGCATGGATATTGTTGAAATCTGCTTTTTTTAGCAAGTAGAAGTTTTGCGTAAATACAACCAAGTCTCTTTTCTTTATTTTTTCTTGTTTTGATAATGCTAGATTTATTTTTTCTAGTGTTGTTTGCTGTTTTCTCCCTCTACCTTGTACTATTGTTGCAGAGTTTGCAGTTTTCATTATTTGGTCTATATCAGTTACGTTTCTTCTGGCTACTTTTCCAGCCTTTTTTCGACCATAACCAACTTGAATTATATCTATTGGTAATAAATCTCCGCCTTTTAGTCTTTTTATTAAGTTTTGCTTGCTTGGGCTTTCTACTCTGTTTCTTACTATTATACCTTCTTTTGTAATAGCTCTATAAACATATTCAGGCATATTAACCTCCTATTCCATTCTATGTGCATTTCCTTTTTTGATTTTTAGTTGCATTATTGTTCTGTTTAGTGTTTCTATGTTCTTTTCTTCTATTTGAGCTTTTGCTTGCTCTAATGTTATCATATCATCTACAAATAGTTGTGCTATTGAGTTTATAAGTCCTATACTTCCATTTGCTGATGCACTTTGTATTGCATCCTCTACTTCTGAAACATTAAATTTCTCTTTTCTTATTATACCAGAAATTATATTATCTACAACCATAACTTCTGGAACTAGTACTAACTTGCCATTTTTTCCTTTTAGCAATCTTTGAGATGTAACTAGTTTTAATAATGAACCTATTAGATATTTTATACTTTGTTGATCAGATATTTCGTAGAAGTTTATCATTCTGTCGATTGTCTCTGCACATGATTTTGTGTGTAGTGTTCCTATTACTAAGTGTCCAGCTTCTGCTGTTTCTATTGCAGCATCCATTGTTTCTCTATCACGAATCTCTCCTATTACTAGAATGTCGCAGTCTTCTCTTAAACAGTTCTTTACACCATCTTTATATTTTAGTACATCTTGTCCTACTCCAACTTCTTTTTGTACTACTATTGATTTTTTGCATGTGTGTTTATATTCTATTGGGCTTTCCAATGTTAGTATCTTTTTGTTCTGATTTTCGTTTATATCATTTATCAAGGCATTTAATGTTGTTGTTTTACCAGAATTTGTCTTACCAGTTACAAGAACTAGTCCTTGTGGTTGGTACATCATTCTTCTAACGATGTCTGGAACTCCTAATTCTTCAAATGTTGGTAATTCATTTTTTATAATTCTTAGAGTAAATGTTGGTATATCTCCTGATAAAGAGATGTTTACTCTTAGTCTTAGTCCTTCAAATTCAAATGAAGAGTCTAATTTTTTCGTTTCTTTAAATACTCTATCTTTATCAACATTTCCTTTTATGAAATAATCATATATGTCTACCATATCTTCTTGAGATAGTTCCTCACATTCCTCGTCATATGGAACTAAATCTCTTGCAATTCTTAACATTGGTTTTATTCCACATAGTAAGTGAATGTCTGATGCATCTCTTTTTATAGCTTCTCTTATAACTTTATCTATATTTATCATTCTTTTGCTCCCTTCTTTTCTAACTAATATATAACTAGTTTAGAATTCAATTCCTGTAATGTTGTATAACCTTCCATAATTTTGTTGAATCCATCTATTACTAAAGGTTTATACCCCTCTTCTATTGCTTTGTTTCTTATTTCGATACTTGATGCATCTTTTACTATTAATTCTTTTATATTTTCTGTTATGTTTAATACTTCAAATATACCAATTCTTCCATAGAATCCTGTGTTATTACATTTTTCACAACCAACTGTTGTGTATGTTTTCTTTCCTTTAAAGTCATATTCTACATGATATTTTCTTGCTATCCTATTGATAATTTCTTTTTCTTCTTCTGTGAAATCTCTTTCTTGTGCACAGTCTGGACAAACTCTTCTTACTAGTCTTTGAGATAATGATGTTGCAAGTGTGCTTCCTATATCATAATTTGACACTCCAATTTTTCTTAATCTTGTTAGAACTTCTACACTATCGATTGTGTGGATTGTTGATAATACGTAGTGTCCTGTTTGACCTGCTTGCATTGCAATTTCTGCTGTTTCTTTATCACGAATTTCTCCAACTAATATGATATCTGGATCCTGTCTTAATACTGTTCTCAATGAGCCTGAGAAAGATGTTCTTGAATCTATTTCAACCTGATTTAGTCCTGGAATTCTTATTTCGACTGGATCTTCTATTGTTGTAATGTTTATTTCTGGTCTATTTAAATAATCTATTATACTATATAATGTTGTTGTTTTTCCTTCTCCTGTTGGAGCTGCGACTAACACTATACTGTTTCTCTTGTCAAAGCTTTTTCTCACAAGCTCTTCGTCTCTTGGGAATCCTAATTCAAATATTTGTTGTACATCTACATTCTTTTTTAGAAGTCTCAACACAAATTTTTCTCCACATACATTTTTCTGTGAAGATACACGGATGTTGTAATCCGGATACATTATAATTCTTCCATCTTGAGATTCTTGTTTTTCTTGATGCATATTTGATATTGCTTTTAATCTTCCTATTAATTGAGCTTGTTTATCTTTTTCTATTGTTGCTGCTGAGATTAATTCTCCATCTATTCTGTATCTTACTCTTACACTGTCTTCTAGTGGTTCTATATGGATATCACTTGCTCTTTTTTCCATAGCAGTTTTTATTATAGAATCTACTAATCCAGAAATATCAGCTGTTACATCTATGTTTTCTGATGCTGTTCCACCTATTGAATTTAGTATTCTTGCTATGTTGCTATCAAATGTAATGTATTTATCCATTACAAGTCCTTTGTTTAGGAATAATAATTTCATAGCATCTATCATTTTTTTATTTGTTCCATCAGAGAAACATACTTTTATTTTTCCAGCACCTACTTCAAATGGTATTGCTCTATTCTTTTTTGCCATATCCATAGATATATAGTCTGTTATATTTACTTTAACATCTTCTAGTTCTAGAAGTATTGTTTTTTCGCCTAAAATCTCGCCTATTTCTTTGATAAGTCTATATGAATCACATAAGTGCAATTCATTGATTATATCTCCCAATTTTTTTGAAGAATGAGTTTTTTGATATTCAAGGGCTTTGTTTACATCTGCTTCTGTAACAACTCCTCTTTTTACAAGCTCAATTCCTATTGGTTGTGTTCTTTTACCATCCATACTATTTTCTCCTTCTTGTAAATATTTTGATTACCAATATTTCAATGTATAATCTATACTTTTATTTATTAGGGTTTTTTTAGAATTTCCTATAACTATGTTGACTGATATTATTTGCTTGTCTACATTATTTACCGATATTGTTTTTGTTGATATATTAAAAACATCTACATGTGTTGCTATTTTTACTTGATTTCTATATATTCCTTTATCATTTTCGTTGTACACATATGTTGTTCCATCTTCAAACACTATTGTTTTTGCATTTTGGTCTACATTCGCTTCAGCATTGCTTTTTATATCTTTTATAAAACTTGCATTAAATTTATCAAATTCTGCCGCATATTTTGCCGAGTCTTTTATAAGTATAACGTTTTTATAAAAGAATGTGCTTACTGTTGCTAATATTCCTAACGCCACTACTAATACAATAATGTATATTACAAGTGTTGTCAGTGTTACACCTTTTTCTGATTTAAGTTTATTTTTCATTTTAACTTATTTCCTTTATTTTTAATTTTCTTATTTCTAATGATTTTTCTTCATTATTTACAGTATAAGTGACTTTCACAGTTACTCTTTTTACGTAGTCCTTATCGTCTGCTTGATTAACCTCTAAATTTACTGTATAATCACTATTTATTGATATTTCATCTCCTAGTTCTTGTACGAAGTTATTAGTCACTTTTTCATAAGCTTTTTCGTCAACTTTTTCTAATATCATAGTAGCATATGACATAGCATTTGCACCTTTTTGTATTTCTATAGCTACATTGTAGTTGTTTACCATCAACCCAACAATCAGACCAGCAAAGATTGTCAAAACTATTATGCTAATTGTTAAGTCAATGCCTGTTATTCCTTTATTATTTTTTAATCTATTCATAATACTCACCTATAAAAACATAATATGTTAGTAATTATTAATGTTATAATATTTGTTACACATAAATAGAAAGCTATTGGCATTATTTTCTCTTGTTTCTTTTTTACTTGTTTTGTTTTTCTGTTTTTTATTGCTTCTATAAACGATTTTATTGCAATTACTATTAGTGTAAATTCTACTGTTAAAATAGTGCATGCTTCATACGTAAACATCAACATTACATTTAATAAAATTAGATTTTCTAATATGTAATTATTTTTTAATTTTTTTCTGAAATATATTGTGTCTGATAATATTAGTATTGCTAATATTACTAGATATATAACATATCTATAAACATTAGATTGTTCTATTATGTATAGATATATTATATATATTGCTTGTACTATTGTCATGTATAATATTACACTTAACCTTACTTCGTGGTGTTCTTTGTCTATTCCAGATATGACAAATAAGCCAGCTATATATAGCAAGCCACATATGAAATATAGATTAAATATTTGTAGTCTTAAAGAATATGCAAATAATACAAATGTCAATCCTGTTAGAAGTTCTATAAAAAAGTATTTTGGCGCAATTTTTGTTTTACAGTATCTACATTTGCCTCTTAAGAATATATAACTTAGCATTGGTATCATATCCCAAAAAGATAGCTTGTGATTGCATTTTGGACAATATGATCTTGTATGTGTTATATCTTGGTTTCTTGGTATTCTATGAATTGCCAATGTGAAGAAACTTCCAAAGGTTATTCCTATTAAAAATATATAGATATATAATATAACATTCATCTTTTGCCTTTCATAATTATTGCCTTTATAGTAATACAAGGTTACCCTATTCAAAATATTATAATATTTTATAAGGTAACCTTACATTTAATACAATAAATTCATTATCGTTTTTTATTAGTCTTTTGTTAAGTTGTCTATCCAAGCTGTGTTAGTATCTGTTAACAAATCTTTTTCATAGTTAGCAGCGTTTTGGTATTCTGTTCTAGCGCCTTTAGCTTTGTTTATTATTCCGTTTTGGTCTAATACTAAGCTAATGCTTACACCTGCTAATATTAATAGTACAACTATTGTTACTACTAATGCAACTAATGTGATACCTTTTTCTTTCTTAAACATATTAAATTCCTCCTTTGATTTTTTTTGTATATATTTATTAAAAATATATCTAGATTAATTATTTTAAGCCACTTTGATTATTAAAGAAATAATCTTTTGAATCTGGATTTTGATTTGTATCCCCTGTTGTGTTTTTATCACCCTTTTCAGTATTGGTTGTTCCTGATGATGATTTAGCAAAAGGATTTATTTTTCCAGAATCGTAGCTTCTTTCTTGTTTATGGATTTTAAGATCTGAGTCTGTTATTTCCATAACAATCGTCTGTTTTTGAAATTCTGTAATTTCCTGGTTTATTTCTTCTTTTATTGTATTTGATGTTGTATAAGGTTCTACTGTACTTGGAATTACTTTGTTTGTTGGAATATAATCATAAAATACCACTCCTAAAATCAAGCATATTGCACAACACAAAAGTAATATTATAATTATTTCTTTTAATACTGATTTCATTTGCATATCTCCTTTCCAAGTTTTAGTTTATAGCATCATCAATTTGTTCATCCAAAGAGTTTGCAGTTGATTTTGTCTCTTTGTTTTGTGTTGTAGTGTTTGTTGTATTATTTGTTGTATTGGTGTTGTTTGTTGTAGTCTTTGTTGTATCTGTAGTAGTTGATGTCACTCTCGTCGTTGTAGATTCTTGTTTAACTCCTATATTTGATACTGTAAATGTTGCTGTCAAAAACTCTCCTTCTCCACCAGCTGGAACTATTTTAAAGTTTTCTATTCTAAATGCTAGTTCAGAGTCGTTTTCTATTGCATATACATAATTTATAATTGAGATATATGCTCCTGTAAGTGTAAATGATAAGGTACTTTTATTTGTTGTTCCAGTAGGAGTTACTACCCATTTTAGTTTTAATCCTTCTCTTGTTGCATAACTACCAACCTTGTCCCATAAGAACTCCATTGAATATACTGGCTCTTGGTTGGCTGCTTTTATTTGTTCATCTGTACTTAAGCTTGCTACTTCTAAATATTTTTGTTTAGCTGTTGTCAATCTTTTTGTAGAATCTTCTAGATTTCCAACTTTTTGCTTATATGTTAGATTTTTTAGAGTATTTAAATCTTCTATTTTTTTATCTAAATCCATGCTGTTTTGTTTAATGTCCGCAATGCTTAATATTTTTATCTTTCCAATTGTAAGACCTTTTATCATTGTTATTATTATCAGAACTGTCATAAGTACAGAAATTACCGTTATTAATATATTTTTCATGGCAAATCTCCTTCTATAACAATTTTAACATTATTTCCTTCTTTAACTGCTGCTGTTGATACAATCGAAGTTGGCTCTAATATTCCTTTTGATTTCAATAATGTTTTAAAATATGCTAATTGTTCATATTTTTCTGATTGTGCATTTATAACAATCTTTTTACCACTTGTGTTTTCAATAGAAGTTAATTGTACTTCTTTTGGTATTGTATTCATTATTTGGCTAAGCAAAACTGGTATTACATTTCTATATGAATTTCTATCATTCATCTCATTAGTTGCATTCTCTAAATTTGTTGTTAGAGTATTGTAATCAGATGTTTTAGAATCAACCTTCTTTTTATCTGCATCTATTAAGCTTATTTGTTTGTTTATATCTGCTGTTATAGTTTGAATTTCGTCATTTTTCTTGATTATTTGATTGTTTATATACATTGCGATTGCTGCATAAGCCACAGTTAATATTACAACTCCTGCCAGTTCTCTTGACACCCAAGTTCTTAGTTTTGGTAATTCAATGTTTAATTTTCCTTTTGAACTACTTCCACCTTTTTTAGATTTTCCTATTGAAATATCTGCTGTTAGTAGTTCTGGTAGATTCTCCCAAAAACTTTTTTTGCTAAAATTAATATTTTGAACGCCATATCCTAATCCTTGCATTGCAAGCGCTATTGCGGAGTTTACTTCTATATAATCCTTCATGTTTATTTTAGGACTATCTTCTAAGAAATATGGTTTTAATATTTCACATTTAACTCCACCAACTATTTCTTCAATATATAAATCTATATTGTTTATAGCAGATGCTGTTCCTGTAATGTAAATTTTGTTTATTTTAAATAAGCTTGAGCTAATCATATCTCTCACTTGTGTTGCTATTGTATATAATGTTGGCACTATATCTTCTAGATACTCATTTTCTTTTTCTTGAAGGCTTTGTCCCTCCATAGTGTATATTGTTGTATTTTTACATATTTCATATGCTTTTAAATATGAATTTTCCTTTTCGCTAATTGCATCTAATATCTGGCTTGCTCCAACTGGAAGCGTTTGAATATCATACACCTTTTGTCCTACCATTGTTGTGATAGTAGTAGTATCTTCTATATTTAATATTATTGTATTTTCCTTTTCGTCTAATGGCGCAATATTTGCAATACTTATTGAAATAGGTGTTATTGATTGCACTTTTTTATCTTCAAAATCTTGTGTTATTTTATTTATCTTTATTTTATTTGTTGAAACATGTATTACTCTTATTTTTCCTTTTTCGTTTACATCATTAACTAACGCATATCTTGATTCCAAAGCATTTGGATTGTATTGTTTTTCATAACATAATGATTCAAACTCAGTGTCAATCGCTTTTGCTAAATCTTTTTTATTTAACAAGTCTGACATAGAAAAATAGTTATATGTTTCTTCTGACATGTTGACACTAATAGGAATTTTAAAGCTAAATGTTTCAGATATAATTTGATCTATTGTTTGGTGTAAATCCGAATAAACTTTAATCCCGAAGGCTTCTATTTTTAAGTCATCTTTTTCTCTTGAGACTTTTGCATATTTAATTATATTTTGATTTATATATATACCTAAACAGCTAGCCATATTTAATCCTTTCGTTTTTCTTTTACTTATGTTTTGCAAAAATTGATAAAAAATACTATTTTATTTTATCAATTTTTGCATTTTTTTCATTTTTCTACAAATATACAATATAATTGTATCTTTTTTTAGAAAAAAGTCAACATGTTTTGCGTAATTGTAAACAAGATGCAATATTGTAATATTTTTGCAATATTTCTGATTAAAAGTAGAAAAAATGTAGTTTCTTAAAACCACATTTTTTGTTTTTACATCATTCTGAATACTAGTATTCCTATAATTAAAATTCCTATCACTATTCTATAAATTGCAAATACTTTAAAGCTTCCTTTTTTCAAATAATTTAACAAGAATTTTATTACTATTATTCCAACTATAAAACTTGCAAGTATTCCTAATATAAGCGATAAATCAAACTTAAATTTATTTAGGTCAAACACAACTGCTGCTAAAGTTATTGGCATTGCTAGCATAAAAGAAAATTTTGCTGCACTTTCTCTATCAATTTTTAGTGCTCTTGCTACTGTCATTGTTATTCCACTACGTGAAACTCCAGGAAAAGCAGCTGCTATCGCCTGAGATATTCCTATTAATATTGATTGTTTTAAAGTAATATGTTCATAATCTGTTTTTGATTTTGCTTTTTTGTCTACTATGTATAAAATTATACCCATTATAATTAATGAAGCTGCTATTACAGCCATTTTTACATTTATATTCTCTCCTATTATTTTAGAAGATATTTTGTCTAAAACTATACTTAGTATTCCTGCTGGTATTGTTGCCGCAACTAAATACCAAAACATTTTTCCTTCTATCGAATCTTCTTTTTTCACAGCCTTTTTATATCCTGCTTTTACTAGATTTACCCAATCCTTAAAGAAGAATATAACTAATGCTAAAAGCGTTCCTATATGTAAAGCTACATCCATTCCATCTGATAATGTTGGCCAGTTAAAAATCCATGGAAATACATTTAAATGTGCTGAGCTCGATATCGGTAAAAATTCTGTTAGTCCTTGGACTATTCCTAATATTATTGATTGATAAATTTCCATATTGTTTTTTCCTTCCTATTATTATATACAAAGTATATTCTTTTTTTCTTTTAGTATTCCCTTTGAATATCATCTTTATTTCTAAAATCTTGATTTTTTGTTTTTCTCATGTTTTCTATCATTTCTATGTCATTGTTGTTTAATTTCCCTACTAATTTACATGTCTTGTCTAAATGTTCATCTATGTATTTTTCTTTTTTACTTAAAGTTTTTCTTTTTCCTCTTTTTTTCGTTTCCACCGTAATTTTAGGTTTATTTACTTGCTTTGCGATCGGTGCAAATATATTCTCATCTAGTATTTTATTGTATATTTCTGCATTTTCTTCTATTGCTATATTTGCGTAATTTTTTGCTTTATCAAGTTCACCTTTTACCATTGCGATTCTAGCTAAGTAATAATACGCTCCAGCTTCAACTTCTTCCGCATCTATACATTCCATGAATTGTTTTTCTGCTTCATCCAAATCTCCATAAAGTAGATTTAATTGTCCAATGCTGTATTTTGCATGATACAATAAAGTATTTATCTGTGCAGCCTTTTCATAACATTCTTTTGCTTTTGAAAAATCATTTAGTAATGTATATGTCATTCCCAAATTGTAATATAGTTCATAATCTGCCGGTCTATATTTTAGTGCATTCATATAAACTTGTACTGCTTCTTTGTAGTTTTGTTTTTTGTTTAGTATGTCTCCCAAAATCATGCTTGCTTCATAATATTCTGGGTTCTTTTTCAATAAGTCATTAAATATTTGTATTGCTTCATCTTCTCTTCCTACGTTTCCATATAATTTGCCTATTTTTAAATAAATATTCTTGTTTGTAGGATTAATATCATAAGCTCTTTCATATTCATCTAGCGCTGATTCATACTTTTCTTGTTTCTCATATATTTGTGCCAGTAGCATATGACCTTTGTAACTGTTAGGATATTTGTCGATTAATTTGTTTAAATATTTTTTAGCCTCCTCGTCTTTTCCTGCTTTTGAATATATTGTAGCCATCGCTAAATTAAAAATCTCTGCAAATTCAATCTTTTTCTTGTATTCAAGCCACATTACAAATGCTGGCAAAATTACTGACAGCATGTACATTATCAATTTTGCTACAAAACCAAAACTTTTTCCTATACTTAACTCTATGAAGTTTATGGTTATTCCTATAAATTGTGCCACTAGTAGGTACACATAGCTAGTGTCATTTTTTCTTATTAATTGTATAAACATCAGAATAAATAATGTGAAGGCAAGTACGTTAAATATTATTTTTTCAATCATCGTTTACCCCTCTTTATTTTCAAATTCCTTTTTATAGTTATCTATTGTTTCTTGTATGACCTCTTCTGCTTCTTTTCTTCCCATCATTTTATCTATTGTTGTTTTCTTTCCTTCTAATTGTTTGTACACTTCAAAAAAGTGCATTATTTCAGCTGATAATTGTGCTGGAAGTTCTGATATGTCATTATAGCAATTTAAGAAAGGATCTTTTTTTGCTATTGCTATTATTTTTTCATCTTCTTCATTGCTATCAGTCATTCTTAGAACTCCCACAGGATAACATTCCACCAATGTTAATGGATAAATTGGTTCTTGGCAAAGAACTAGTACATCTAGTGGGTCGTGATCTCCTGCATATGTTCTTGGAATAAATCCATAATTTGCTGGATAATGTGTCGCTGTATATAAAATTCTATCTAGTCTTAACATTCCTGTTTTTTTATCAAGTTCATACTTGTTTTTGCAACCTTTTGGTATTTCAACAACCGCTACAAAATCATCTTTTTTTATTCTATCTTCTGCTATGTCATGCCATATATTCATATAAAAAACCTCTTTTCTTTTTATCTAATTCTTATTCTCCTCTATTCTAAGCTATTTATTACAAAAAGTCAAAGAAAATTTATATTTTTTTCAATTTTATTAAAATAGTAGATATTAAGGCATATTTATGATATCATTCTTATTATACTTAAATTATAAGGAGTGTTATTATCATGGAGAGATATTCTGATATTCATAAAGCTACTATTGCTGGAATTGCTGGAAATATTTTTTTACTAATTATCAAGTTTATTGTGGGTTTTCTGAGTAAAAGCCAAGCTTTAATCGCTGATGCAGCAAATAGTGCAGGAGACATTTTTGCTTCTTTAATGAGCTATATTGGTGGAAAAATTTCAAGAGCTCCTAGCGACGACTCTCATAATTTTGGACACGGAAAAGCTGAATACATATTTTCTTTGTTCATTAGTTTATCAATGATTTTTATTGCCTTGAAATTAATATATGATTCGGTTATTTCTTTGTTTAATCCTAAAGAAATTTCTGTTCCAAATCTAGCAATAATCGTCTGCATTATCACAATTACAATTAAACTGATACTTTTTGTATATACCAGATTTTTATCAAAAAGGACTGACAGCATACTTATAAAAGCCTTAAAACAAGATCATAGAAACGATTGTATTGTTACAACTTTTACATTGATTTCTATTATTCTTAGCATGTTTGGAATATACTGGTTTGACGGTATTGTTGGTATTGGCATTTCTATTTTAATTTGTATTACTGGAATCAAGCTCTTTATTGACAGTTATGATGTTTTAATGGATTCTTCTATGGACGACGAAACCAAGCAAAAAATTTTGGATATAGTTAAGAACTATCCCTCTATTCAAAAGATTAACCATCTTACTTCAAAGCCTGTGGGATACAAATATTTAATTTCCATTTCAATATATGTTGACGGAAATATGTCTACTTTTGATAGTCATCAAATCGCTGACAAACTAGAAAAGGAATTAAACTCTTTAGATTCTGTATATTTGTCAATAATTCATGTTAACCCTATATAATTTATATTTATAAGCATTCTGCTTAATATATAGTAGAATGTTTTTATTATATCCTTAAAATGTTGCTTTTTACTTATGTTGAATTTGCATTTTATGTAAATTTATGGTATACTATAAGTATTCTAAGTTTTTTAATCTCCTTGTTGGACAACTTAGGCATTACAAATCATTTTATATTAATAAAGGAGAGTAATTATGAAGGACAGCAAAGACCTCACATTTTTAAAGAGCGTAGCTCTTCCTGTCTCAAACGAGAGGGAACTTGTTAAGCGCAAAAAACTTGCTTATCGCGAAGAATTTCATGGCATCTGGTTCAGTGAGCGAGATCGCACCTACCTTTCCGGAAAAGGAGTTCTTGTATTTTCTTCCGGTGGCAAACTTTATCTTCTCCCCGACGCCATTAAGTATTTAAAGGTGTTGTGGAACAACGGTTTTATCCGTTCTGACAACTTCATTCTTAATCCTGATTTTCAGTTGAATGAAGAAGGTAAAAAAGTTCTTTCCCCGCTGAGCGAATTCGTCAAGTCTTCGCAACAAGCAAAGTTCCGTGAGGATTGTGCAAGCTACTGTTCTATCGTTGGACTAAAGGGCTTACCTGATACATTGTTTCAGCATTGCATTCGGGTAATTCCTGGGGGAACCATTTTTGAAGGAATAACCTTCTACCCCATTTTAGCCACAGACTGTTTTGACAACCAAGCAGCTGCTAAAGTTGGGCATTTTGCCACGGTAAAGAATTGTACTGTTTTTGTCTATCTGGACGGAAATACTTACGTTTCTTCCAACAGCAAAGTTCCGGTTTCGCTGAAGCAACGCGGTTTTGAAGAAAGCAGTTGGTTTTGCTAATAAATCCCTCATACAAAATAGCCACATTCTTATCGAATGTGGCTATTTTGCGTTTAACTTTTACTTAATCTGATAAGTAAAAATCTGCAACTCATCGGGGTCGAACTGCAACATAAGCAGTTCAACTCGTACCTTTCTTTTAAACGCCTCGTCATACAACGCACTGGCGTCAAAGAAGATAGCGGGGACCAAAGTAGACCTATAGTTACCCAGATACTTGATTTTCTTATGCCGGGTCAAATCCCAGAACACATTCCGGTTTTTCACCGGATGGTTCCAAGGCTCGCGCCCAGCAAAGCGTACACTTTCTTGTTTGTCTCGAAAGATGCCTATCACCGTGCCAGGCTTCAAGCCCAACAAAGGTCCATAGGTAAGCTTATTCAGGCGTTCTACCATAGTCATAAAATTTTCTCCCCTTTCTTCAAATTGGGAATTGCTGGAATTATTATATCATACTTTACATAATAATTCAATACCTTTAACGTTTTTTATTCTGGACTTTTTACTCTAATCGTGTGTTTTATTTACTATTTTGTAATTCTTTTATTACTTTACAAGGTTTTCCAACTGCTACCACATTTGCTGGTATATCTTTATTTACCACACTTCCTGCGCCTATAACAGAATTGTCGCCTATCGTCACTCCTGGAAGTACAATAACATTTCCACCAATCCATACATTGTTTCCAATTTTAATAGGCTTTCCGTATTCTAGCCCTTCATTTCTTGTTTTATAGTCCAATGGATGTCCTGCTGTATAGAAACCACAATTTGGTGCTATAAATACATTATTTCCAAATTCTACCGTATTCGCATCTAATATTATTAAATTATGATTTGAATAAAAATTTTCACCTATTTTTATGTTATATCCATAGTCACAAATAAATGGTTGTTCTATTAAAAATTTCTCACCTGTATGTCCTAATATTGCTTTCATCACTTTAGTTCTTTTTTCTGTATCTGATGGTTTTATATTGTTATATTCAAAGCATTTTTCTTTTGCTAGATTTCTTTCATTTATCAAATTTTCATCATAGTTAGCATTGTATAGCTCTCCAACCAACATCTTTTCCTTTTCTGTCATAATTTCCTCCCTTAAGTCTTATTTCTCTATATCAGTTTTATCTTCTCTATTTGCTAATTTTTCTCTTAACTCCTTCATTGCGGTATCTCTTTTTTCTTGCCATTCTGTTGTATTAATTGTATCAAAATCTATTGATGCAGTACCAATATTTTTACCTTTTCCAAAGATATGAACAGCAAGCTCCGCTTCAGGATTTTCTCTAACAAATTTTTCATCTTCTAATTGTTTTTTGCTATATGATTGAGTTTTAAAATCCAATCCTTCTAAAAATCTCATCTCTCTTTTTATTACTATAGGAGAAATCATATATATACTATCTTTACCTTCAAATCTATAAAACTTTTCATCCTTTAAAGCTTGTATTTTGCTTATGGCATCTAATAGTCTTAGATTAACCATCGATATAGTTTTTACTATTCCATTTTCAGCCATTTTCTTATTCAAATCTCCCGGCAAATGTAAATGAATGCAATGTTCTGACACCCCATAAGTAAACATATCATTAATTGGATATTTTTCGTCATTTGTCTGCTCTTGTTTTTCTTGAATTTTTTTCAATAAAAAAGTTCTTATATTATTTTCGTCGTTTCCTAAACTTTCTGCAATTTCACTAATACTTTTATCGTCTTTCATATCCACTTGTCCTAACAGATAATTTACTATATGTTCATTTTCCGGATTTCTTATTGACATTAAAATATTTTTTATATTTTCTTTATTCATTCGCTCATCCTCTCCTTTTTAAGATATTTCTAAAGTCATCTTGCTTGTTCTACACTACTTTGTTGTTGTAATTCCAATTCTTGACTTGCCATTTCATTCTCCGTTTCATCGGTCAATTGTGTATCTGACATTTCTTCTAATACTTGCTTTCCTAAAATAGGAGTACCAACTTGTTGATCAGGAGGCAAAAATGTAGGTGTATCTGTAACATCAGATATTTCAATTTCTTGTTCACCTACTAATTCTCTCATTTCTGCTAAATTTTGTGGTATAACTCCAAATTCATTTTCTATTACTTCTCTTGCAATTTGAATTAAATCAACTACAGAAGACTCTTTTCCCATTAATGAGCCTAATATATATTCCCTATAAGCATTACTAAATTGTGGATTGGTATGTAAATACTCTGCTAATCCCTTTGCTTGTCCTGCCATTATTCCCAATTCCATTTCTAACATTGTATTAAACGATGTCATATTTGCATTAAAACATTCTTCTTCTTCAAAATCTTGATTAACTTCAAAAAAGTCTGTATCTATAATTTTTATTCTATCACTTTTTTCATCCCACATTATTCCTCCTTGATTTAAATCTTGAAAGAATACTTTATCTTGTGCCAAATTTCTTATATCTCGTTCTGCTTTTTTTATTGCGCCTATTAATGTATCTAAATCGATTTTTCCTATTTTTTCTTGTAATTGTTGTCCATCAACAAATTCCATTGTATATCCTTGGAATTTTCCATCAATTTCAACCTTATTTTGTGGGAATACACAAATATCATTATTAATTCTTAGTAATTGTTCAAATTGTTCTTCGTTATGAAGTTTCATACCACTTTCATTTAATACTTTAATAACTTGATTATCTCCATATTTATATACAACTGAACAAGCACCTCTTCCTAATACTTGCATTTTATTTAACATTTCTGAATTTATTTTGATTATTTCATTTTTAGCCATAAACAATCCCTTCATTGGTTCTTTCTTTTCTTAATAGTATAAGAAATATTATTTTATTTTTAAAAATTTTTTAATTTTATTAAAAACTCTTGTAATAAAATTTGCTTTATAGACTACCATTTCATTAACTTCTTCTTTTACTTCTGTTTCACCACAAATATCTTGTTTTTTTAATATATTCTCAGTATCATATAATAACTTTTTTTGTTCTTCTAATATTAATCTATCATTTTTTTGCTTTCTGATAATTTTCTCTCTTTGTACCTCTGTTGCCCAGTAATCTCTAAATAATATTCCTATTATTGCTTTTGCTCTTTTAGAAACATTTTGTTCATCCAATGTCTTTTCAGGATTATATGTAAATTTATATTCTTTATTCGAATTTATCTTAAATAATTCTATCTTACTTGCAGGAATCTTCTCATAATCTTCTTTAGAAATAAACTTTAATATCTCTAAAACTTCACTATAAGCATTTGCATATTCTACACTAACCATTTTATCCTCTTTTCATAGTGTTATTTTAATATAAGGAATAAAATAGCACTAATAACTAATTGTACGAGTAAAATCATTCTAGTAACTTTATATATTTTTTCAATCTTTTTTCTTCTCTTTTCTGCATCCCAGTATTTTCCAAAATGTACTTCTGAATGTTCTACATAGTCATCAACATCATCAGTATAATTTCCTTTGCCAGTAGAATAATTATATCCTGTATATTTTGTATTTGGTAATAGTGGTCTATATATTGATAGAATATACCAATATGAAAATATATTTCCTAATAAAATAGCAATAAACCACTGTCCAAATATCAAAAAGTATTTATTATTTAGATATTCATTAACAAAAGGAGACATCTTGCTGATATTTAATTTTATTATAGCATATAAAATATAAGACAAAATTATTCCTACAGATATTGTGAAACATTGTGTTCTTATTTTTCTATGTTTCATGGTTTTATTATATCTGTCTTCATTATCTTCTAAAATATTCATAACTTCTGAATATAAATTATGTGCTTCATTTTCTTGGTTTGTAGTATCTACATCTATAGTAACATCAAATTCTCTAAAATATAATGAAACATTAATTTTATTATATATATCATTAATAGTATTATTTGGACCTTTTGTATAAAAGCTAACATATAAATCTATAGCTATGCTTTTTATTATACTTGGCTGATTTAAGTTTTGTGCAAACCAGTTATAATCACTTTCTTTTATATTCTTCCCATTTTTAAATTCTATTGTGTAATTTATCGTCGTATTTCCATTTTCATATTCCCATTGCTTTTCTCCATAAGGAATATTCTTATTTTTATTTTGTTCTAATTCAAATTTTCTATCATATTCTTCTTTGTATTTTTCTAAATAATTAGCAACTTTTACTATAGTTTCTAATGGTATTTGTTTATTTATTACTTTATTATTCATCAGAAATCCTCTTTTCATAATCTTATTATATATATAAATTAACAGATTTTTTCATAAAAATCAAGAAATTTAATTAAAAAGTTTTACGAAAATTTGTTTCTTTTATATTGATTTATTTTTAATTGTGTGCTATATTAGTTCCCATAGGCAATGAGAATAAACAGATGTGGTTTTGCCACCAATTTCACGAATCTTCGTAGGAAGGGTGGTGATGTTTATGGTTAAAGTGATACTATTTTTTATAATACCCTTTATGTTATCTTTAACATTAAACGTTGCCTTGACAGCAGTTCTGTATAAGAACTGGGTTGATAAGCAACTACATAAATAAAAAAAGCTCACATCTGTACTTTGCAAGGTAGATGTGAGTTTTCTCAATATATCTGGCATAACCACGTTTGTGGTTTCTCCATTTCCTATATTTATTATACACAGATATTTAAGAAAAGTCAAATAAAATTTTACACTATCGACATTATTGTAAAATTTTTTGAAATATGTATTGACAAAAGCAGTTAGTTTGTAGTACAATAATTTTGTTAGCCAGTAAAGTACATATATGCAGATGTGGCGGAACTGGTAGACGCACAGGACTTAAAATCCTGCGGTTGAATAAACCGTGCCGGTTCGATTCCGGCCATCTGCACCAAAAGATTAAATCGTCGCACCAGACGAAAACCAAGAAATCAACTGTAAAAGGTTGATTTTTTTTTGATGCCTTTTATTGAGGATGGTGTGATATGATTAATATCGTAAAGAAGAAAAAGCATTAGCACCTAAACAATGGAGATATTCTACTATACAAAAAATATTAGAGAATAGAGTTTATATGGGAGATTACGAACAATATAAAAGAATTGGAAAACTACAGAATATTGAACCAATATTAGATTTAGTTGAATATGATATGCAGTTAAAAAGTATTTTTTTCCTATACTAGCTGATAAAAAAGTAACAAATACAGAAAAGGTAGATAAAGAAATTGAGAGTTTACAAAAACAATAAATAAAAATAAATATTGAAAAGCACTTGACAGTAACAAACAAATGTTTTATACTATATATAGTTTTATATAAGGATGTGAAATTATGGAAAATGAAATAAATAATTTGATAGTTCAAGACAACCTATCAAATGAAGAAATAAAGAATTTAATATATACTATAAGAGGAAAACAAGTAATGCTAGATAGTGATGTGGCAATGCTATATCACTATGAAACTAAAAAAATAAATCAAGCTGTAAAGAGGAATATAGAGAGGTTTCCAGAAAAGTTTTGTTTTCAGTTAACAGAAGAAGAGTTTTCTAGTTTAAGGTCACAAATTGTGACCTTAAACAAAACTACTGTACAAGACAATTTTGAGGATTCTTCTCTAAGGTCGCAATTTGCGACCTTAAATGAAAATACTGGTAGAGGTAAACATCGTAAATATTTGCCATATGTTTTTACTGAACAAGGTATAGCAATGTTATCTGGTTTGCTTAAAAATGATATAGCAATTCAAGTAAGCATAAATATAATGGATGCTTTTGTAGAGATGAGAAAATTTTTAATGGTTAATGGACAGCTGTTTGAAAGATTAACAAATGTAGAGTATAAATTATTAGAACATGACAAAAAATTTGATAAAGTATTTGACCAGTTACAAAATGAAGAAAATATTAAACAAAAAATATTCTTTGAAGGACAAATATATGATGCATACAGTTTGATAATCGATATTATTAAAAAAGCAAACAAGAAAATTTTAATAATAGATAATTATATAGATGATAGTGTTTTGAAAATGCTTACAAAGAAAAATAAGAATGTTGAAGTTGTAATATTAACTTCTAATAAAAGCAATATACAAAAAATTGATATTCAAAAATTTAATAAAGAATATCCAATATTAAAAGTTGCTGAAACAAATAAATTTCACGATAGATTTATAGTAATAGATAATAAAGAAATGTATCATCTAGGTGCTTCAATAAAAGATTTAGGCAAAAAGTGCTTTGGCATTAACAAAATTGAAGATTTAGATATTGTAGAAAAAGTTATTAATTTATAATTAAAATAGAATAGATTTGTGTATAACATTACTTATTTCCCATACAACACTAAATATATAATTTATGAATAACAACATTAAAGCAAAGCTTTAATGTTGTTTTGTTTTAGAATGCCGGAAATCGAAAAGAAAGATTCCATTTCCATTTTCTTATACTCGTATCCTATTTGTCGAATTTTGCTTATTTTTCTGAATATTTCACAAAATGTTCACAGTTTCTCCTTGACTTATATATTTTTTGTTTTTATAATAGTTTATACGCAATACTCGTGTTTTCTGAGTTTTGCATTACATTATACTTATAAAAATACAGGAGGTTTTTATATGGATTTTTGGTTAATGTGGTATGATAACAGTTTTACTGTTTTATTGATGGTTATAGGATTTCTTCTTGTGCTTTTTGCACAAATTAGAATTAATTCAGCATATTCTAAGTATAGAAGAATTCAAAATTATAAAGGTCTTACTGGTTATGAAGTAGCAAAAACTATTTTAAATGCTAATGGATTATCTGATATTGAAGTTTATAAAACTTCTGGTAATTTAACAGATCATTATGACCCATCTAAAAAGTTAATTAGGCTTTCTTCTGCAATTTATAATGGAACTTCTATTGCTTCAATGGCAGTTGCAGCCCATGAATGCGGTCATGCTATTCAAGATAAAGAAAATTATATATTTTTTAAGATTAGATCTTTTTTAGTTCCTATCGTAAATTTTATTTCATATTTAGGATACTTTGGATTAATTGTTTCATTAATTGGTGGTTTAACTGGTTATATTAAATTATCAATTCTAATATTATTTGCAACTGTTGTTTTTCAATTAGTTACATTACCTGTCGAGTTTGATGCTTCTCGTAGAGGAAAAAAGCAATTAGATATGTTAAATTTATCATTCGAACAAGATAATTCAGGGATTAGGAGTGTTCTTGGAGCTGCTGCAATGACTTATGTTGCAGGCTTGCTTTCGTCTATTCTACAATTACTTAGATTAGTATTAATTTTAGGAAGTCGAGATAGAGATTAATTTATTTAAGAAAGGATTTTACAATGTTAAAGCTTTTAAAGAATTTTACAAAAAAGGATTATTTACTAATATTTATTTGTGTTATATTAGTTGCTTTTCAGGTTTGGCTTGATTTAAAGCTTCCTGATTATATGTCAGAAATAACGATTTTAGTAAAAACCGAAGGCAGTCAAATGTCTGATATTTTAGAGCAAGGCAAATATATGATGCTTTGTGCTGGTGGAAGTTTAGTTTCTGCTATTTTTGTTGGCTATTTATCTTCTTTTATTTCTGCAACTTTTTCTAAAAACATTCGTAAGAAATTGTTTGAGAAAGTTCAAAATTTTAGTATGGAAGAGATTAATAACTTTTCAACAAGTAGCTTAATTACAAGAACTACAAACGATATTACAAATATTCAAAGATTCATTTCTATGGGACTACAGTTATTGATCAAGTCCCCTATTATGGCTGTATGGGCTGTATTTAAGATTTTGAATAAAAGTTGGCAATGGAGTGCTCTTACCGGTGCAGCAGTTTTTATTTTGTTGATATGTGTTGTAGTTTTAATAATTGTTGTAATGCCTAGATTTAAGAGAGTGCAGAAATTAATTGATAATATTAACGGTTTGACAAGAGAAAATCTAACAGGTATTCGTGTTGTTAGAGCTTTTAATGCCGAAAAATATCAAGAAGATAAGTTTGAAGTTGGTAATAAAGATTTAACAGATACTCAGTTATTTAATCAGAGAGCAATGTCTGCTATGTCCCCTGTTATGTATTTAATTATGGACTTACTTACTTTATCAATTTATTTTGTTGGTGCTTATTTGATTAATGCAGCTAATATGCTTGATAAAATTACAATTTTCAGTAATATGGTTGTATTTTCTAGCTATGCTATGCAGGTTATTATGTCTTTCTTAATGCTTGCAATGATTTTTGTAATGTATCCTAGAGCTAGTGTTTCTGCAAGCAGAATTGCTGAAGTTTTAGATACAGAAACTAAAATTAAAGATGGAAAAATTGATAAAAATACATCATCACTTGTTGGAGAAGTAGAATTTAAAAACGTTTCTTTTAAATATCCTGATGGCAATGACTATGTTTTAAAAGATATCTCATTTACTGCTAAAAAAGGAGAAACAGTTGCTATAATAGGTTCTACTGGTTCAGGAAAGTCTTCTCTTATTAATTTAATTCCTAGATTCTTTGATGCCACTGAAGGAGAAGTTTTGGTTGATGGAGTTAATATAAAAGAATACTCGCAAGAATTTTTACATAACAAATTAGGATATGTTCCACAAAGAGCTGTAATGTTCAGTGGTAGTGTAAATTATAATGTTTCTTATGGTGATAATGGAGATAAAAAAGCTTCCGAAGATGAAGTAAAAAAAGCTGTTGAAATTGCTCAAGGAAAAGAATTCGTCGAAAAAATGCCAGAACAATATAACGCATTTATTGCACAAGGTGGAACAAATATTTCTGGTGGTCAAAAGCAAAGATTAGCTATTGCTAGAGCTATTGCTAGAAATCCTGAAATTTATATTTTTGATGATTCTTTTAGTGCGTTGGATTATAAGACTGATTTTATGCTTAGAAGTGAGCTAAAGAAATATACAAAGGATGCTACTATGATTATTGTAGCTCAAAGAATTGGAACAATTTTGAATGCTGATAAAATTTTAGTTTTAGAAAATGGTGAGTGCGTTGGTTTAGGTACTCATAAAGAACTTTTGAAGAACTGTAAAGTTTATCAAGAAATTGCATATTCTCAACTTTCAAAGGAGGAATTAGAAAATGGGTAATGACGAAAAGACTTATAAACAAAAACCTAGAAATGTCGGACCTAATAGAGTTAATGAAAAGCCTAAAAACTTAAAATTAGCTTTAAGAAAATTATTGCATTATATGAAAAGATATATACCTTTTATTGTAATTGCCCTTGTTTTAGCAACTTTGAGTTCTATCTTGGTCATAATTGGTCCAAATAAATTAAGTGATTTAACAAATGAAATAACAAATGGTCTTATGGGTGGAATAAATTTCGATTCTGTAAAATCTATATCACTATTTTTATTGATAATTTATTTAATTGGCGCTGTATTCGATTATCTTCAAGGCTTTATAATGTCAACAGTTTCTAACAAATTTGCTCAAAGCTTACGTACTCAAATATCTAAAAAGATAAATGCTCTTCCTCTTAGATATTTTGATAAACATAGCTATGGTGACATTTTATCCAGAGTAACCAACGATATTGATACTATTAATATGACTCTTCAACAAAGTTTATGTACTCTTATAGGAGCTTTAACATTGTTTATTGGCTCAATTATAATGATGTTCTATACAAATTGGATTTTAACTTTGACAGGTATTATCTCTTCCCTAATCGGATTTATATTTATGTTTATAATTCTAGCAAAATCTCAAAAGTATTTTAATGCTAGACAGGTTGAGCTTGGAAATTTAAATGGACATATTGAAGAGATTTATTCTAGTCACAATGTTGTAAAGTCTTACAATGGTAATGCAGAAGCATCTACAAAATTTGATGAACTTAATCAAAGAGTTTATGAATGTAATAGAAAGAGTCAATTCTTATCAGGTTTGATGTCTCCTATTATGAACTTTATAGGAAACTTTGGTTATGTTTTAGTTTGTATTGTTGGTGCTATTTTGGTTATGAATAATCAAATCACTTTCGGTGTAATTGTTGCATTTATGCTATATATCAGACTTTTTACAGGTCCCCTATCTCAAATTGCACAAGGTATGACAAATCTTCAAACAACTGCTGCAGCATCTGAGAGAGTTTTTGAATTCTTAGAAGAACCTGAAATGGATAAACAAGAAAATATCAAAAAGGCATTAAAGCGCAAAGATGCAAAAGGAAATATAATTTTTGACCACATTAAGTTTTCTTATGATGATGATAAAACTGTTATAAAAGATTTTAGCTGTAATGTTAAAAGTGGCGAAAAAGTTGCTATTGTCGGCCCTACTGGTGCTGGAAAAACAACTATGGTAAATCTTCTTATGAAATTCTATGATATTACAGACGGAGATATTAAGATTGATGGAATTTCTATTAAAGATTTATCTAGAGAAAATATTCACGATTTATTTGTTATGGTCCTTCAAGACACTTGGCTTTTCAATGGAACAATTAGAGATAATATAAAATATAACAATACTAATATTTCTGATGAACAAATTATACTAGCTTGCAAGGTTGTTGGAATTGATAAGTTTGTTAATTCTCTACCAAATGGTCTTTCATTTGAAATAACCGATAACGAAAGTATTTCAGCTGGTCAAAAACAGTTAATTACCATCGCTCGTGGTATGTTAAAGGATGCACCTTTCCTAATTTTAGATGAAGCGACAAGTAATGTTGATACTCGTACAGAAGAGCTTGTTCAAAAAGCAATGGATAAATTGACTGAAGGAAAAACTTCTTTCATAATTGCTCACAGACTATCTACAATAAGAAATGCAGATATGATTTTAGTTATGAATGAAGGAAACATTGTTGAGCAAGGAACTCATGAGGAGTTAATTGCAAAAAATGGATTTTATGCAGATCTTTATAATTCACAATTTAAAAAGTAGCAAATTTTGCTACTTTTTAAATTTTTTGGTTTTATTTTTGTTGAATAATTTTTTAAAAATTTAATATACTAAAAATATAATTAGCTTTTGAGAGATAACAATTCCAGTCTAATTAATTTTTCAAAGGAAGGAGATTAATTATGAAGGTATTATATTATATAGCTCTTACTCTTGTTATAATTGGCGCTTTAAACTGGCTATTAATAGGTTTGTTTAGCTTTGATTTAGTTGCTACATTATTTGGAGCTATGAGCGTATTTACTAGAATCATATACTCTTTAGTTGGTGTATGTGGTTTAATTTGTATCGGATTATATTCAAAAATAAACGATTAAAAACAAACTGCTTAGCATCGTTCATGCTAGGCAGTTCTATTTTTATCTTAAAAATCCAGTTATTATTTGTTCTTCTGCTTCTTTCTCAGATAATCCCAATGTCATTAATTTTGTTAATTGCTCTCCTGCTATTTTTCCGATTGCAGCTTCGTGAATCAAATTTGCATCCACATTATTTGCTGTAATTTCCGGAGTTGCTTTAACTTTTGCATTATCTTTTATGATTGCATCACATTCACTATGTGCAAAACATTTTGAATTTCCATATATTTTTGATGTAAAGTGTTGGTATGAATCTTCTGTTGCAACTGATCTGGATGTTACATGTGTGCTTGCATTTTCTCCATTTAACTGAACATCAAAACATGTTTGCGCACTTTGTTTTCCATGTGTCATAATTTTCTCTGTTACTACAAAATTTGTGTTATCCTCCAACACTCCTTTTGTCTCTCTTATTGCAGAGTCCACTCCCTTTATTTGTACAGCCTCCATCTCCATACTACTTCCCGATTTTAAATAAACTTCTGTTACCGGATTTAAAATTCTCTTTCCATCTCCAGAGCCTTCTCCATAATGTTTTTCAATGTATTTTACTTTTGCTCCCTCTTCTAGGAAGAATCTGTGTATTCCGTCGTGTTGGCTATTTTTATGATGATCATTATGAATTCCACAACCAGCAATTATTATTACATTTGCATCTTTTCCTATAAAGAAATCATTGTAAACTACATCTTTTAATCCACTCTCTGTTAGTATAACTGGTATATGCACAAATTCAAACTTTGTATTTGGTTTAACTATTATATCTATTCCCGGTTTGTCCGTTTTTGTAACTATATTGATATTTTCTGTAACTTGTCTTTGTATTCCTTTCCCATTTTTTCTTATATTATATGCGCCCTTGAATTCGCCATTGTAATCAGATATTTCATTTAGTAGTTCTTCATCAACTGTTTCTAGTCTATTATCTTCCATTCCGTCTCCTTTCTAGCATTTTTTGTTCATTTTGCAACATTCTTTACTTAGAATTTCACTGCTTAATATTTCGTCGCTGGTTCCAATTTTTGCAATTTTTCCCGATTTCATTAATATAATTTCGTCAGCAATTTTCAAGATTCTTTCCTGGTGTGAAATTATAATTGTTGAGCCTTTTATCTCTCTGCTTAGTTCTTCAAATATTTCTATTAAATTATTAAAACTCCACAAATCTATTCCTGCTTCTGGCTCATCAAATATTGTAAGCATAGCTTCTCTTAGCACAACTGTTGCTATTTCTATTCTTTTTAATTCCCCGCCTGACAAAGAACCATTTACTTCTCTATCAACATATTCTTTTGCACACAATCCTACTTTTGATAATATCTCGCATGCTTCTGCTCTGTTTATGCGTTTTTTCGCTGCTATTTTCAACAGGTCATACACAGTTATTCCTTTAAATTTAACAGGTTGTTGAAAAGCAAAACTCATTCCTAATTTTGCTCTTTCATTTATTGGCATATTTGTAATGTCTTGTCCATTAAATAAAATTGTTCCCGAATCCGGTTTTTCTATTCCCATTATAATCTTTGCAAGTGTTGACTTTCCCGAGCCATTTGGTCCAGTTATTGCAATAAATTTTTCTGGTTCTATTTGCAGATTTATATTATTTAATATCTTTTTATTATCTCTTGTAAAACAAATATCTTTTAATTCTAATAACATTCTTTCCTCCATCATTATTGTTTACAGCTTTTATTTTTTCATGTATTTTTACATATTATTTTGCAATTTATGTGAAAAACATTTACATTCCAATTTTTCTACATATTCATATTAGCACGGTTTAGCGGTTTTGTCAATAAAACTTGCCCAAGAGTAGCATTGACTTTGGGCATAGCTTTATTAATATTCTTCTATTCTTATTTCTACCTTTTCTTCTTGTGAAAAGCGTTTTTCAACTGATATTTTTGTAACTTGATTGTCGTCTTTGAAGGCTACTTTATTCATTGCATCTAATACTGATTTTGCAATATTATCGACATCAGGTTTTTGTGTTGGGCTCATATTACCTTCTAGCATTTGCGTCGTTTTTGCCTTACTTGTTCCCTTTGGGATTTTTAAGTATGCAATTATATCTATGTGTACTCTTCCCTCCAGCATTTCAGCCATTGGATATGATATTTTAAAGTATTGTTGTATCAATGTTTCATATTCTTTTGTCTTGTTTGGTGTATACACTCTACCTGTGTACATGTTTACTCTTGGTCTTTCTTTTCCGACTACTTTGCCCGGAACCTCAAATTCGTATTTCATATTATTCCTCTTTTCGTTTTGTATCTATATTATAATAATAGATGTTTTAAATTTCAAGAGGTATGCAAAAATCCTTGCCCAAGAGAGACTTCCCTTTAGAAGAAAATCTTTTCTTGGGCAATTTTTTATTTTGTAGTTGGCGTAAATGTTCCATTATCATCCCATGTTCCAGTAACTTTTGTAAACTCTGGGTGAGTCGGACAACCTGAAAACATACTATTAAAATTAGTTACTTTTGCTATATTCCAGTTGTTTATTCCAGATGCATTTGTTAAGCTAGTACAATTACCAAACATTGCATTCATATTAGTTACATTGCTTACATTCCAACTAGATATTGGATTTAAGTTATCTATTTTGCAACTGCTAAACATATATGACATATCAGTTACTTTGCTTACATTCCAATTAGATATTGGACTCAAGTTATCTATTTTGCAACTGCTAAACATATGTGACATATCAGTTACTTTGCTTACATTCCAATTTGTTATTGGCGACAAATCCTCCACTCCGTATATCATTAAATATATATGACATATCAACAACATTACTAACATTCCAATTTTTTAACGGGCTAATATCTTTGATTTTTGAACCAGGCACATCCATATCTCCACCAAGCATTCCATGCATATTTGTAACTTTTGATGTATTCCAATTTGTTAATCCCTCAATGCTTTCTAAATTTTTATATCCTGCAAACGCACTACTTAAATTTGTTACACTTTCAGTATTCCAGTTAGATAATGCATCAAAATTCTTTAATTTTTGGTTTTGAGTAGTTACACAGAAAATATAACTCATATTGTTAGTATAATTTGTTTTTAGATTGCTTAATCCTCTTATATCAGCTAGATATGATAATCCAAAAAACATCTGTGAGCTGTCAGAATTTAAATATACATTTTGGCTTTCACTCCACCAATATATTGTACCAGTTTTCACTTTCTTTTGCGTGTTTGAATTAGTAATTTCTGTTAATCCTACAGATCCATCCATACCTCGTATTTCTTCTCCACTTTCTTCAAACCACATATATATTGGACATAATTTTGTTCCTTCTGGAATCATACTCTTATACGCGCTTGGATTTTGTTCATATGCATTGTATCCTTCTGTCCAAGAAACAATATTTGCTTCTGTCATTTTTGTTAAATCAGGAGTTCCTTTATATTTCTTTATTCCATCTATAGATAAATTATTTACAACATACCAAAATTGAATAGAACCATCTTGAGCTAATGCATACATCTTTTTTGCTACATTTTTTCCCGTATCAAATATTGCCATTTTAGTATTATCAATTTCTATTTTTTCTACAGCTCCATTATCAACATTATAATTGTTTCCTGTTGCATTAAATAATACATTTAATGTATCATCCCCATTTGTTGTTACTACTGTTTTTCCAGCTCCAACAGATGAATCCAATTCCTCTTGTAATTCTTCTGCTGTAACAGTATCTCCAAGTTTTTTTAATGCTGCTGAAAGATACGCCATTTCAACTTTGCTTTTTTCATCTGCAACAATTGTTTCACTTCTTGCTTCTTTTGATTTTTGTATTATTCCATTATTGTCTAATACTAGTTTTAGCGTCACTCCTGCTAAAATCAAAAGTACTACTATTGTTACAACCAACGCTATTAGCGTGATTCCGTTTTTGTTTTTTAACATTTTTCTCATTTTTACTTTTCTCCCTTCATTTGTTTCTTTTAAATTTTTTAATGCTTCTTTTGGCATTTCATTTCCCTTTCCTTTTGTATATCGTCATTATAAAACATTATGTTCTACAAATCAACTAGTAATTTTTCTTTTATTAAATATATAATTTAATAAAAATATAAAAGTGCTATACCTTTTGTCTTTCTAAGCTTTACTCATTTTTCCTTGATTAAATCTACTTCATTTTATAAAAAATAAGTATTGATTTTTTCTTACAGCTATGCTATAAATAGAGATAGTAAAATTTTATTAAATTATATATTTAATTAAAAAAATAATTCCTTAAACTTTTTGGAATTATTTTTTGTCTCTATTACTTTAAATCTTTATTACTTGGTACTTCTATCAATTTTCCATCATAAGAAAATTTTGAACCATGACAAGGACATTCCCACGTTTTATCTATATTGTTAAAATGAAGCTGACATCCCAAATGTGTGCAATATGGTTTTACTTTATAAATCTCTCCTGTTTGAGATTTATATACACCCACTTTTTCGTTTTTTATTCTTACTATTTTTCCATCTTCCCAAAATACTTCCACAAAACTCTTCCTTTCTAAAAATATCTTTCCAATTTATAGATTTTTTATGCAAGATTTTCTCTCCACAAAAGTGTTCATTTTTGGTGAAAAGAAGCATCCCTCTTAAACGAGGGATGCTATTTTGTTAATTACGCATTAACAATCTTTGTGCTTTTTACAAAGTAGCAATATTATAGTTAGTATTAAAAGAACACCAAAAGTTATTGCTAATACTATAATTGCGGCTAATGCTGCTAATATTGTTTCTGCAAGTGCTGCTCCAATTATTACACCAATAATTCCTGCAAACAATATTCCTAATATTATAGCAATTATTCCTAAACAATTTGTTCTTTTGCATTTCTTTTTTGCTTCACAGCAGTAACTATATTCTTGTGGCTCCATAAAAGTCACCTCCATATAACACCTTTATGATGTTATACTATATACTATGCTACTTTTTCCGACAAAGTTCTACTTTTTGTTTTTAAATTCTCTTACCTTTTGTCCTACCTTTTTTGTTGTGTTCTCTACTTTTTCTTCAACTTTTTTCGCTTTGTCTTCGATTTCTTTTTTCTGTTCAACTATTTGCTCTTTTATCTGCTCTTTTTTCTCTTTTATTTTTACTTTAACAGCTTGTAACTTTGGATATGCCTTTACCAATCTTCTATGCAATGGTGATTTTGTTTCTAACACAGCTTTTACCTTTTCCGTCATTTCTTCTGTATTGTCTACTTCCGGAGTAAATCTCTTTTCTGTCTTTTTTATATATCCAATTACTACACCTGAAACAATGTTGTCTATGATATATATAACTAAGAGTGACCAGAACAATATATCAAGCCACATCTGTGGTAATTGTTGAATTTTTTCCAAGAAGAACGGATTTGTTACATACATCAGCAACATTCCAAATATTCCGAATGGGACTAGCGTTCCTAAACATACTCTCCCATTTAAATTAAATTTTCTCTTGCTGTAATCCCACCATCTTGCCTTGAATATTTTTTCCATAAAATAGCTAGTTAAATATTCTAGCGTTCCACATAACACTATTGTCATTACAAATAGTGTTATGGGATCTGTCTTGTATTTTCCGCAAAAGAAGTGTTATTAATATCGCCCCATATCCATATATTGGGCAATATGGTCCAATTAGAAATCCTCTGTTTATAAATCTTTTATATTGTATTAACTTGCAAGTTACTTCTAGCATCCATCCTAAGATTGAATATGTCATAAAAAGTAAAAAATATATTTTTATATCATTTATCATTACAATCTCCTTTTTCTTACTATTTCCAATTTATAATATAATATTATTTTAATTTCATTGAAAGTAATTTGCTTATTCCCTTTTCTTCCATTGTTACACCATAAACAGTGTCTGCAATTTCCATTGTTCCCTTTCTATGTGTTATAACTAAGAATTGTGTATTTTTACTAAATTTCTTTAGATACATAGCATATCTTCCAACATTTACGTCATCTAATGCTGCTTCGATTTCATCTAATATGCAGAATGGAGCTGGGTTTATTTTTAATATTGCAAATAATATTGCTATTGCTGTTAATGCTTTTTCTCCTCCTGATAGAAGCATCATATTTTGAAGTTTCTTTCCTGGTGGTTGTACTCTTATGTCTATTCCACACTCTAATATGTCTGCTTCATTTTCTAGTATTAGCTCTGCCTTTCCTCCTCCAAACAATTCACAAAATACTTCATTGAAGTTTTTGTTTATTTCTTTAAATTTTTCGGCAAATTGTTTTTGCATTGTGTTTATCATTTCTGATATTACATTTCTTAGTTTTATTATAGATTCTTCTAAGTCAAATCTTTGTTCATTCATAAAGTCGTATCTTTCTTGCATTTTTTTATAGGCTTCTATTGAATCTATGTTTATGCTTCCTAAGTCTGCAATTTCTTTTCTTAATTCATTAGTCTTTTTCTGTGCTAATTGTACATTATCAGGTTTTTTATATTCAGTTGCATTATTTGGTGTAATCTCATATTCATTCCATAGTTTGTTAATTAGTTCTTCTAAATCTTGTTCTTGTTTTTGTTTGTTTGTTCCAATCTTTACGATTTGTGCTTTTAATGAATTTATTACCTCATATTGCTCTTCTATTCTTGCTTCTGCCTTTTCTAATTTAGCATTTGCCTCTATTTTTTCTTGTTTCAAATTTTCTATTTTTTCTGAGCTATTTGATACTTCTGCCTTTATTGTTTCTATTTCTTTACCAAAGTTTTCTATATCTTCTTCTAGCTTTATTGTATCTTGTTTTTTATCTTCAATTTCCTGCAATTTCGTATCAATACTTGTGTTGGCATTTTTAATGTCAGCATCAATTCTTTCTAGCATTTCATTAATTGAAGCATCACTTTCATCAAATGATGATACAGATATTTTTAAATCTGTTATGTCAGTATTTAAGTTGTCTATATATGTCTGGTCATCTTTATTAAGCTCTGCAAATTTAGATATTTCCTGATTTAACTCTGCTATTTCTTTATCTAAGTTTTCTATTACTTGCTTTGTTCCTTCTTTAGAAGTTTGAATATTAGCTTTTTCTGTTTCTATATCATCTAATTGTTTCTTTAATTTTGTAACTTTTTCTTCTAATTTTACAATTTGAGTCTCTATCATTTCTAATTCTTGATGTCTTGTTGCATATGTTATTTCTATTTCTTGTAACTCTTTTTCTAGCTTTGCAGATTCTTCTATTGTATCAGTTATACTTGCTGAAAATTCTTCTTTTTCTTTTGTTATTTTTTCTATCTGTTTATTTATTTCTTCTAGTTTTGCTTTTATTTCTTCTATTTCTCTGCTTCTTCCTAGAATATTTACAGTTTTTTGTGCAACAGAACCACCACTAATTGCTCCTGATGGATTTATTACATCTCCTTCTAATGTTACTATTCTAAATGAATAATCATTTGCTTTTGCAAGAGATATTGCATTGTCCATCTTCTCTACTATTATAGTTCTTCCTAGCAAGCTTAATATTATGTCTTGGTATTTTTTGTTATAGCTTATTAAGTCTGATGCTATACCGACAACTCCATCCACTTTTTTAAATTTTTCTAATTTTTTGCCTTTTACAGAAGTTATTGGTAAGAAACTTGCTCTACCTAAATTGTTATTTCTTAGATATTCTATTAGCTTTTTGGCATCATTTTCATTCTCTGTAACAATGTTTTGCATTGATTGTCCCAAGCACATTTCTATTGCTGTTTCGTATTTCTTATCTACTGAAATTAAACTTGCTAAAACTCCTTCTACACCTTTATTTAAGCTAGCGTCTTTTTCGCAAGCTAATAGCAAGGATTTGACACTTTTTATATATCCATCTTTATCTTTTTCTGTTTCTTGCAAGAATTTGCATCTTGATTCTTTCATTCTGTATTCTGCAGTTAAATTGTTAATCTTGTTATCATATTCTTTAATTGCATTTATTGCTTTTTCTTTTTTATCTTTTATTTCTTCTAGTTTCTTTATAGCTTTATTTCTAGTGTTATCAATTTCTAAGAAGTTTTTTGCTATATCCTGTTTCTTTATTCTGTTTGAATCTAGTTCTGACACTGTAATTTGCAATTCTTGTTTTACATTTTTCTTTGTCTTTTCTAAGTTTTCAAAGTTTACATCATATGTATTAATTTCAGATAATCTTTCATATCTTGCATCTGTGTCTAATTCTACTTTCTTCTTTTTATCTTCTATTTCTAATTCTTTTGTAGATAATTTTTCTGACAACTTTGCAAGTTCTTCTTCTTTTTCTTTTAATTCTTTCTCAAATTTTTCTTTGTTTTTAGAAAGATTCTCTCTTTTTGATAATTTGTTTTCTTTTTCTTCGTTGAACTCTTGAATTCTCACTTTCAGCTCTTCTATCTCTTTTTGTAATCTTTCTATATTAGCAGAATTGTTTGATATTCTCTCTTTTGATATACCTATTTGAGAATTAATCTGCTCTATCTTTGTTTTACTCTCAAATCCTATGTTTTGCATATCTTCAATGGCTTGTGTTAATTCATCTATTTTATTTTTTAACTCTTCTTTTTGAAATTGTCCTTCTTCTAACTTTGTATTTTCTGCTAATTCTTGGTCTTCTAACGTTTTTAAATCTTCTGCAACCTTGCTGATTTTTTCTTTATATTCATTTATTTTAAATACAAATAATCCAATTTCTATGTCTTTTAATTCTTCTCTTAAACTTAAAAACTTTTTAGCTTTTTCTGATTGCATTTTTAACGGATCTAATTGTCCTTCTATCTCTGCTAGTATGTCGTTTATACGAAGTAAGTTTAGTTTAGTCTGTTCTAGCTTTTTCTCAGATTCCATTTTTCTTGTTCTATATTTTACAATTCCAGCAGCTTCTTCAAAGATATGTCTTCTGTCTTCTGATTTATTGCTTAATATCTCGTCGATTTTTCCTTGTCCTATTATAGAATAGCCATCTTTTCCTATTCCAGTATCCATAAACAACTCTAGTATATCTTTTAATCTGCAAGGTACTTTGTTTATAAAGTATCCTGTTTCGCCACTTCTGTATATTTTTCTTGTTACTGTAACTTCATTATACTCTATTGGCAATTTCCCGTCAGAGTTGTCTATAATTATTGAAGCCTCTGCAAAGCCTAATGATTTTCTGTTTTGAGTTCCTGCAAATATTATATCTTCTGCTTTTGAGCCTCTTAGAGATTTCATACTTTGTTCTCCTAAAACCCATCTTATACTATCAGATATATTACTCTTTCCAGAACCATTTGGTCCAATTACAGATGTTATTCCTGGTTTGAATTCTAATACTGTTTTATCTGCAAAGGATTTAAATCCTTGTAATTCTAGTCTTTTTAAATACATTTCTTTCCCCTTTGATTACATTATAATTTCTTTTAAGTAACTTAGCCCACTTGTTAGTTCCATTACTTCTTCCATTTTTATGTTTTCGTAATAATTTTCTAAGCTTAAATTATCGCTTACCTTTTTTAAGGATATTAATTCAATATCGTATTTGCAACATATCATATATATAGAATGTAATTCCATATCAAATACTGCATCTTCTTTTATATCTGTGCTTGTTACAAAACATTCTGCACTATAACAAGGCAATATTTTTATGTTTGCATTATCAAGTGTTGATATTTTCTCTCTATCATAGCCTATAATTGTATATCTTTCTTCTCCTGGTATATTCCATTCATAATTATATGATTTATTTACATTTACCCATTGTCCTATTTTGGAATTTGTTGAGCCAACATATCCCATATTAATTATTATGTCTGGTTTACTTTCTTTATTGTTTTCAAGATAACTTACTAACCCAATTGCGGTTTGCTGTTTTCCAACTCCGGTTATTATTAATGTTATATTATCTCTTGAATATTGGTTTTCTGTTATTTTGTTTAATTTCAGCTCTTCTGCTATTTTTGTAGCCTCTTTTTGCATTGCTATTACAAACAATATTTTTTTCATTTCTATTCTTCCTTATTTATTTTATTCATATGTGCAATTATATAATAAAATGGCACAAAAAATCAACTGTACTTTTGATTTTAGTACAGTTGATTTTTAATTTTATCTTCCTAGTTCATCATTTTCTTGTTGTTGTGCTGGTTGTTGGCTTTCTTTTACTTTTTTGTCTATTTCAGCTCTTCTATTTGCTATAATTTCGTTTACCATAGGATTTTCTTTTAGACCTTTTATAAATTCTGATTCTTCTTGTTGTTGCTCTGGTTGTTGAGCTGTTTGTTGTGCCGGTTGTTGTCCTTGTTGCTGTGGTTTACCTTCAGGTAATGCTTCTGGATTTTCTTTACTAAATAACATTTTTATGTTGTTAGCTATTCTCCTAAACAAGTTTTGTTTTTTTGGTGCACCAGTTTGTTCTGGTTCTTCTTTCTCTGGGTTTGAGTTTCCTACTTGTTGTGGAGTTCTGCCAGTAATTTCTTGTATCGCCAATTCATTAGATTTTATGTCTTTATTAGCACTTTCTATGTTGCCATTTTCTAGAGCAATATTAGCATTTAGTGTTTCTTCTATATTTAGTTTTCCATCTTTATCTTTCTTGTTATTCATTACTAAATTGTCTAGCATTTCCTTTACAATATCTTTATTATCTTTTTTAAATCCACATATTGCAGTAGTAATTTTTTCTTTCTTGTCTTGAACTTCTTTTTCTTTATTTGTTAGTTTTTCTTGTAAAGCTTTATATTCTTCTGAATTTTCGTCCTTGCCATCCATCTCGTTTCTTATATCAGACATTTCTTGTGCTATTTCTATAAGATTTCCTATTTCTTTTTGAGCATCTGGGTCATTCTTTATTTGATCTAGTATTTCTTTCTTTTTTTCTGCCTTGCTTTTCTTTTCTTCTGCGCCTTCTTTGCTTTTTTTATACCCTTTTTCTAATTCACTATTAATATATTCTAATACCTCTGGATCTGATGTTACTTGTTCTATGTATTTGTCTAATCCTTGTTTTATTGGTTCCAACATAAGTTGTTCTTTTCTTAATTCTGAACTAATTTTCTCTATTTCTTCTTTATATTTTTTTTGTTCGTCTTGTAAGTCGTTATATAAGATCTCTGCCACATCTATCCCTAATTTTTTTTGTTCATCATAATATTTTTTTGTTTGCTCATTAAAATTTAAGTTAATTCTTCTTATATTTAGCTTTCTTTCTAAGGCTGTGATTCTTTCGGTCGCTGATTTTATTCTTTCAGCATAATCTTTATACGCTTCTGTTAATCCTTCAAATTCAATTTTCTCCATAATTTTACTCTCCTTTTATTATGAATTTAGTGCTTTATCGCACTCTTCTATTGCATTATTTATTTTGTTCATTAAGTTATCTACCTTAACCTTTAAGTCTGCTAATTCCTCTATTGATAATTTTTCTAATTGTTCTTTTGATATGTTTAACATATTTTCTTCCATATAAGTTCCCCTTTCCAAATAAAAAACTTTTTCACTCTGTTTCTATTTTACCATATTTTGTATGTTTTTGCAATACTTTATGTTAATTTAATACGGTTCATACTATTCAATCTGAGTATAACATATAAATTTACGTTTTTTTATGGTTTTAATCGAATTGTAATAAAAATTTAATACTATTGAAATATTGTCAGATTTTCTATTGCTCTATCTGATAATTTGCCATATTTTAGCTTTTTGTCAGATATTCTTTTTCCTTCTAGCTCAGGAAGTATCCCAAAGTTTGCATTCATTGGTTGGAATTTATCGTTTGGAGTTGATATGTAATTTGCTAACGCTCCTATCATTGTATATTCAGAAAATTCAGCTTTTTCTTGGTTTTCTAATTTTCTAACAGCATTGATTCCTGCCACTAGTCCAGAAGATATCGATTCTACATATCCTTCAACTCCTGTTATTTGTCCTGCAAAATAGATATTATTGTTATTTTTTAAATTATACGTCTTATCTAATAGCTTTGTAGAATTTATAAATGTATTTCTGTGCATTACTCCATATTTCATAAATTCTGCATTTTCAAGACCTGGTATCATACTAAATACTCTTTTTTGTTCTCCAAATTTTAAATTTGTTTGAAATCCAACAATGTTATATATACTAGCTTCTTTGTTGTCTTGTCTAAGTTGTACTAGTGCATATGGTCTGTGTCCAGTTCTTGGATCCGTAAAACCCATTGGTTTTAGTGGCCCATATCTTAGTGTATCAATTCCTCTTTTTGCCATTACTTCAACAGGCATACATCCTTCAAATATTTCTCTTTTTTCAAATTGATGCAACTCTACTACTTGTGCATTTACCAACTCATTATAGAAATTCTCATATTCTTCTTTGTTCATAGGTAAATTTATATAGCTTTTGTCCACATCTTTTGCACTATTCTTCCATTCTTCTACATCCATATCTTTTGGTCTTTCTTGTTCATATCTATTACCATAAAAAGCTATGTTCATATCTATGCTATCTTTTGAAATTATTGGAGCTGCTGCATCATAAAAATGCATATCTTCTTGTCCTGTTATTTCCAATATTTCTTTTGATAGATTGTCCGAGGTCAGTGGGCCTGTTGCTATAATTACTATTGAATCTTTTGCAAGTTCTTTTAATGATATAAGTCCTCCTCCAACCTCTGTTCTTTCTATTGTTACGTTCTCCATTTGCTCTAACTTTTCAGTTACCTTTTTAGCAAACTCTTCTCTATCAACTGCTAATGCTTGTCCTGCAGGCACACTTGTTTCATCTGCTACTTTTATCAATAGTGAATCTAATTTTCTTAATTCTTCCTTTAATAGTCCACAAGCATTCGTATGTAAATTTGATTTAAATGAATTACTACAAACTATTTCTGCTAGGTTTTTATTTGTATGTGCAGGAGAAAATTTGTCTGGTTTCATTTCATATAGTTTTACTTTTATTCCTCTTTTGGCTATTTGGTAAGTAGCTTCACAGCCCGCTAAACCTCCACCAATTACAATAATTTCGTTGTTCATTTCTCGCTCCTTACTCAAATAAATTCATGATATCTTCTTTTGATAGTTTACTAATAAATGTTTGATTTACTGAAAGCATACTGTCAATTAAGGTTTCTTTTCTTTTTTGCAATTCGTAAATTTTTTCTTCTATTGAATTTTTTGTTATTAGCTTATAGACTTGCACATTTTTCTTTTGGCCAATTCTATATGTTCTATCTGTTGCTTGATTTTCAGCAGACAAATTCCACCAAGGATCATAGTGTATTACCATATCTGCTCCAATTAAATTTAGTCCTGTTCCTCCAGCCTTTAATGAAATTAAGAATAATTTTTTGTCTGGATTGTTGTTAAATTCATTCACTAAATCAATTCTGTCAGACACTTTTGTTTGACCTGTTAATTTTAAATATTCTATGTTTTCTTTCTTTAATTCTTTTTCTATAATCTCAAACATGGTAGCATATCCTGAAAATAGTAATATTTTATGTCCAGATTGAATTGCATCTTTTACAATTTCTATACATTGATTTAGCTTTCCACTTTCTCCTTTATAATTCTCTATAAACAAGCTTGGATGGCAACATATCTGTCTTAGTCTTGTAAGTAATGCTAATATTTTTATTTGACTTTTCTCTATTCCATTTTCTTTTATCTCAGCAAATGCATCTTTTTTAGCTTGTGCTAAATATGATAGATATATGTCTTGTTGCTCATCTACCATTTGACTTGTTAGCACTGTTATCGTCTTATCTGGTAACTCTTTTAGAACCTCTTTTTTTATTCTTCTTAATACAAATGGTTCTATTAATTGTTTAAGTTTTTCCATTGCTTGAGCATCATTTTCTTTTACTATTGGAGTTTCATATAACTCCTTAAATTTCCTGTAATTAAATAAATATCCTGGCATTATAAAATCAAATATTGACCATAACTCTGATAATGCATTTTCTATTGGAGTTCCTGTCAAAGCAAATCTTGTTTTGGCTGTAACATATTTTATCGCTTTTGCATTTTGTGTATTGTTGTTTTTTATGTATTGTGCTTCATCTGCAATTAAGTATCTGAATTCATAATCATATTTTTTGTATTCTTCTATATCTCTTTTTAACAATTCATATGAGGTTATTACTATATTAAATTTAGGAATTGACTTTATCTGTTTTTGTCTTTCTTCTAAGCTTCCGTGTATTACTATTGAACTAACATTTTTAGTAAACTTTTCCGCTTCGTTCTGCCAATTTAAACACAATGAGCTTGGGCACACAATTAATGTTGGTTTTGCATTTTTTTCACTCTCTAGATATTGGCAGATAACAGCTAATATTTGTACAGTTTTTCCTAGTCCCATATCATCAGCTAATATTCCACCCAAACCATAATAGTCTAATGTTTCTAACCATTTTACTCCTATTTTTTGGTATTCTCTTAAATTTGCATTTAAATTCTTAGGCATTTGCATTTCTGCATTTATTTCTTTTATGTCTATATTTTCTACTAAATCCTTATATTTATCATCTTTGGTTGCTTTTATAAATTGATTTTGTTCTAATATTTTTTCCAAATATAAGGCTCTATACATTGGTAATTTCAAGGTGTTATTCTTTATCTTGCTATAATCTATATCAATATCTTTTGTTATGCTGTCTATAAATTTTATAGTTTCATTATCTTCTAATACAACAAAACTTCCATTTTTTAATCTGTAATACTTTTTCTTTAATTTGTATCCTTCCATTATTGCTTGTAGTTCGTCTGCGTTAAATTCTAAGTTTGACAAATCTACATCCAATAAGTTATTTTCTATTCTAACTCCTAAATTTACACTTGTTGTTCCCTTAACTTCCTTTTCCCTGAAGTTGTCTGTTGCAAGGATTTCAAAATTTTTCATATATGAATTAATATCATTTGTTAAAAATTTATATATCTTCTCTTCATCAGCTAAAATTAACCTGTTATTTTTTTGATCCAACATAAATCCACTTTTTACAAACATATTTATCAATTTTGCTTCTTTTATTGTTTCTCTTGATAAAAGTTCACTGTGAGGTTGGTTATCTAATGGGTTTATTTCTATATTGTCATATACAAATTTTATATCTGCTAACACATAATTTTTCTCATTGTAGTCTAGATATAATTTTGCATATAGTGGAGCAGGAATATATTCTTTTATTTCTTGATAGTCATCTTTATCAATTTCTAAGTTATTTTTTATATTTGGTTCAACTATAGAAAAGAATTTTGATAACTGGTCTGCTGGCATCTTTATCGTTCTAGTAAAATTCTTTCTATAAATTTCTAGAATTTTTAGGACTGTTTCACTATATTTCTTAGAACATTTATATAAATTATTTTCTATTAATATATACACGTAATCTTTGCCATTGTAAATTGTATATTCGTATATATCTAAATCTGTTGATATCTTATAATTATTGTCATCTATCTTTTTAAATGAAAATTTTATATCTGGTTCATTTGGTACAAATACTATACTTCTCGTGTTATATTGGCACTCCATTATAACTGCTTTATTTTCTAAGCAGTTAAATAGTTCATCTATTCCACTATTAGAAAGTACAATCGAATCTTCTCCTAATCTTTTTGTATAATAATCATATCCTGTTGATGCTTCGTTCGCATACTTTATTATTTCAGCATATTTAAGCACAAAATCTAAAAGATTTCTATCTTCTTCTAGAAACATATCTCTAGTATGTTCAAACTCAAGTTTTGCACCATATCTATATGTTTCTTTCTTTAGAAATCTATCATAAAATTCTGGTAATGATTTTATTTTATAAAATTGTTTTTCTCCAATTCTTATTTCTAGTTTTAGCACATTATTAAATTTGTTATATATGATTTTGGGCTCTATATGTATATAACCTTTTTTCTCTGAGCGTTCTTCTGATATATCGTCCTCTTCCTCGAAATGATAGAATTCTTTTACAAGCTGATTAAATATTTTATAATCCCCTGGATTTGTGTATTCGTTTTTATTTTCCATTAAAATCTCCTCTTTTACTGATTATTTATTATACACCATTTTCCAATAAGTTGCAATTAGAATTTGCAAAAAAATGTGCCTCGAAATATTAGATTTTTTCTAATACTTCAAGGCTTATTTTTTTATTTTTTCTTTTTGGTAGTAGCTTTTTTTGCTGTCTTTTTTGTAGTTGTTTTCTTTCTTCTAGTTGCTCTCTTTGGAGCTTTTTGTTTCTCCTCCTCTGGATTCCAAGGTTCTCCAACTTTTGGCTTATCCCAAGAGATAAATTTGCAAGATTCTTCTGTATTTTTATTATTCTCGCAAATATAGTAATTTTTTCCTCTCTTTGTTTTACGAACTTGCACTTGTCCTCCACAAACTGGGCAAGGAACATCTATTGTTACTACAAAAGGTTTTACATTCTTACATTCTGGATATCCTGGGCAAGCAAGGAATTTTCCATATCTGCTCATTTTTATAACCATCATTCTTCCACATTTATCGCATTTAACATCACTAACTTCATCTTCTAGTTTTACATGTTCTAGCTCTTTGTCTACTTTTTCTAGTTCTTTTTCAAATGGTGGATAGAATTCTCTAAGTATTTGTTTCCATTCCTCTTTTCCTTCTGCCACTTCATCAAATTCATCTTCAACTCTTGCTGTAAATGTTACATCTATTATGTCTGTAAAATTCTCTGTTAATAACGTATTTACTACTTCTCCAAGTTGTGTTGGAACTAATTGTTTTTTGTCTTTTTCTATATATCTTCTTTCGATTATTGTTGTTATTATTGGTGAATAAGTACTTGGTCTTCCTATTCCTTTTGTTTCCAGCTCTTTTACAAGGCTTGCTTCTGTATATCTTGCTGGTGGTTCTGTAAAGCTTTGCTTTGCATCTAGCTTTTCTTTTTTCACTTCTTGATTTAACTCTAGTTTTGGAATATTCGTGCTTTCTTCTTCGTCTTCCTTAGAGTCGTTGCCTTCTACATATAATGTCATAAATCCTTTAAATTTCAAATTTTGTCCACTTGCTTTGAATTTATATTCATTTACATCTATATCTACACTTATTGTGTCATACACAGCTGCTGCCATCTGACTTGCTATAAATCTATTATATATTAGCTTATATAATTTGTATTGATCCGGTGTAAGCGAATCTTTTATACTATCTGGTGTTATATGAATATATGTTGGTCTTATACCCTCGTGCGCATCTTGTGCATCTTTATTTTGTCTATAATATCTGTTCTCATAATAATTAGCTCCATAAGCTTGTGTTATTACTTCTTTTGCCACTGCTCTTGCTTCTTCAGATATTCTTGTAGAGTCAGTTCTCATATATGTTATAAGTCCTACACTACCTTTTTCCGGTATTCTTACACCTTCATATAATCCTTGTGCAACTGACATTGTTTTCTTAATTGTAAATCCTATTTTTCTTGATGCTTCTTGTTGCATTGTACTTGTTGTAAATGGTGGAGCTGGAGTTCTTTTCTTCTCTCCATTCTTTATGTTTGTAACTATATATTTTCCATTCTTTATATTTGCTAGAATTTCGTCTACCTCTTCTTTTTTATGCAATTCAACCTTTTTGTCATTTTTACCATAAAACTTTGCAACAAAATCTTGTTTTGATTTTTCATCTAGCAATGTTGCGTATATATTCCAATATTCTTCTGGTATAAAGTTTCTTATTTCGTTTTCTCTATCTACAATTAATTTTACCGCAACCGATTGAACTCTTCCTGCAGATAACCCTGGTTTAACTTTTTTCCATAAAAGTGGACTTATTTTGTAACCAACTATTCTGTCTAGTACTCTTCTTGCTTGTTGAGCATCTGTTAAGTTCATATCTATTTTTCTAGGTTGTTTTATCGATTCTTTTACTGCTTCTTTTGTTATCTCGTTAAATGTTACTCTGCAAACAGAATCTTCTGGTATTTCTAGAATCTTTGCTAAATGCCAAGCTATTGCTTCTCCTTCACGGTCAGGGTCAGTTGCAAGATACACTACATCAGCACTCTTTGCTTCCTTTTTTAGAGATTTTATTAGGTCTCCTTTTCCCCTGATGTTTATATATTCTGGTTCAAAATCGTGTTCTATATCTACTCCCAATTTTGACTTTGGCAAATCTCTTATATGTCCCATTGAAGCAAGTACCTTTGTGTTTGCTCCCAAAAACTTTTTTATTGTATTAGCTTTTGCTGGTGATTCCACAATAATTAATTTATTTGACATCATTTTCTCCTTATATTTTATTACTATAGTATTGTAGCCTACTTTTGTTTATTTTTCAAGCTTTTAGACAAAATTTGTATTTTATGTCATTTTTCTACACAATTTTATAATCTAAAATAGAAGCAATTTTCTCGCTTCTTTTTAGATTAATCTATTTCTTCTATGTACTTACTTTTTATTTTATCTAAACACTCCTCTGAAATGTTGCATTTTAACGTTGTTTTTGTAAATTTTTCCTTATGGGTTTATTAGCAATTCAACTTTTGCAACCAAGATTTTATCATTTTTTTAAATCTTGATTGCATATTTTATTTTGACTTTGTTTTACAACATGTCATATATTACTTGTGGATTTCTTCTTAAGTCATCAATTACTTCTTCTGTTGACATAGGTGTTACTCTGTTTTTCATCAATAGTTCTAATAAGTTTTTAATGACTCTCTCGTTATTTGATAATCCGTTAATTTTGCTTCTTTCTTTTGTCGTTGTGTTGCCTTGTTTTTCTTCTTTTATTATTTCAATTCCGTATTTTCTACTATTTACTTTTCCTATTAATATTTTTGTTACGTAGTATTTAATATCAATTTCTAAGTTTTGTTTTGCTTCCTCTAGTTCTAATGAATCTATTTTTGCAATACCATAAAGTTTCTTTGTGTCTAGCATAAGTCTTCTCCTCTTTTTGTTCTTTTTAGGTATCTTCTATCATATATCAGAACTGGCAAAAAGGCAAGAACTTTCGTACGACTAGTTTTTACAGTTTTCGACATTTATCGACATTTTGATTTCTTGGTATATTTTTTCTTCTACATTTTCTTTTGCTACGCTCATTGCTTTTTCTCCCATTTGAGCAAGCTTTTCTTTGTCTTTTATCATATTATTTATCTCATTGTTTAAGCTTGTATATGTTAAGTTTTTGTCTTGTATAATTTCTGCTGATCCTACATTTTTTAGCACCTGAGCATTATATTCCTGATGATTTTCTGTTGCAAATGGGAATGGTATGAATATCGCTGGTTTACCAAGTATTGCAATTTCTGTTATTGTCATTGCTCCACTTCTACATACAACTAAATCCGAAATTTGCATTATTTCTTGCATATTATATATGTATGGCAAGATTTTTGTGTTTCTTATATTGTCTATGTTTATTTGTTTGTCTGCTAACTGTTGTTTAATTTTTTCGTAGTTTTGTGCTCCTGCTGACCAAATTATTTGGTAATTGTCGTTTAGATTGTTTTCTATTATTCCTAATAATGCTTGATTTATTGTTTTAGCCCCTTGACTTCCTCCAAACGTTAATATTGTTGGCAAATCTGGATTTAATCCCATTTCTTTTATTTTGTTTTTCTTTTCTTCTAATGATATATATGTTCTTTTTATTTTTGATGGATTTCCTGTTACTATTACTTTTTTTGCCTTAGGAAGTCTTGCTTTTGCTTCTTTAAATCCTAACAATATTTTCTTTGCATCTTTTGACAATAGCTTTACTGCCACTCCTGGGAATGCGTTGCTTTCGTGAAGTATGATTGGTATTTTTAATTTTTTTGCAGCTAATCCCACAGATACGCATATATAGCCACCTGTTCCAATTACTACATCTGGCTTGAATTCTTTTAATATTTTTTTTGCTTCACTTATAGATTTGATTGTTTTGCAAAGTTTTTTTATGTTTTCTAGGTTTATTTTTCTGCTTATTCCATATGAGTTGATACATTTTAATTCGTATCCAGCCCTTGGAACTAAGTCTTTTTCTAATCCTCTATTTGTTCCTATGAATATTATTTTTGAATCCGGTTCTTTTTCCATTATTTTATTTGCTATTGCTATTCCCGGATTTATATGTCCACCTGTTCCTGCTGCCGCTATTACTGCTCTCATTTTCCTTTTTCCTTTCTTAACGATATTTTCGCCCAAGAAGGAGCGTCCCTCTTGGGCGAGTTTTTAGACTTTCGCGCCTGCTCTTGATATATTTAACAAGATTCCCACTGACGATAGCAAAATTACTAACGCAGTTCCACCATAACTAAAGAATGGAAGAGCCATTCCAGTTGTTGGGATTGATGCTGTTACAACTGCTATATTGATAATTGCTTGTATCGCAACTAGCGTGGTTATTCCCACAGCAATTAAGCTTCCAAACATGTCTGGTGCTTTCATCGCTATTACTATTCCTCTCCAAACAAATACAGCAAATAAAGCAATTATTGCTATGCACCCTACAAATCCTAGTTCTTCTGCTATTATTGCAAAGATAAAGTCGTTTTGTGGTTCTGGTATGTATAAATATTTTTGTTTGCTGTTTCCTAGTCCTACGCCAAATAGTCCCCCTGAACCAATAGCATATAAACTTTGTATCATTTGATATCCTGTTCCTGTTGCGTCTGACCAAGGATCAAAGAATACTTTTATTCTGTCCAATCTAAAACTATCTGAAGTTCCGGCTACACCTTTTATTTGGTCTATTTTTCCTTTTAATAGCAATAATGTTAGTCCTGCTCCTCCTGCAAGGCCAGCCCAAACAAAGTGCAATACTCTAACACCAGCCATTAACATCATTACAAATGTTATTACTGATATTACTAAAGATACACTTAAGTGGTTTTGAATTCTGTATAATATTGCTACTGGTATAGCTAAGAATATTAAAGGTTTAAAGAATCCTCTCCAAAAGTCTTTTAGCTCACTTTTATGATCTGATAAATAACCTGCATAAAATATTATAAGTCCTATTTTTGTAATTTCTGATGGCTGAAATTGTCCAAGACCTTTTATTTCGATCCATCTAAGCGCTCCATTTACTTCTTTTCCTAGATGTGGTACTAATACTAACAATAGCACCAATACTGATACCACATACACGCCCCAATAGTATTTTTTATAGAATCGATAATCTATTTTTGAAACAAATAGCATTGCTATTATTCCAAAAACTGCAAACCCAAACTGTTTTATGAAATATGTATAACTGCTTCCTGTTTTTGATAGTGCCGAAGGAGCGCTTGCTGATAAAACCATAACAACTCCTAGAGATACAAGTATCAATACAGTTATTACTAATACATAATCCATTTTATTGTTTAGAAATTTTGAGAATTTTTTTGTCTTTTTTTCTTCTCTGTTTTGCATTTGTTCTTCCTTCCTCTTTATTTTTTAGATTGCCATTATGCCTATAACACACGCAATTAATGTTACAATACTAAATACTGATACTATTGTATTTTCGTTCCATCCTGATAATTCAAAGTGGTGATGCAATGGTGCCATTTTGAACACTCTTTTTTTAGTTCTCTTGTAATGAGCTACTTGTATTATGTCTGATAATGTTTCTAATACCGGTACTATTGCTATTATTAGTAGTAATAGTGGCACTTTTAGGTATATTGCCATTACTGATACAGCTCCACCAAGTAGAAGTGAGCCTGTGTCTCCCATAAATATTTTTGCTGGATGCAAATTGAATAATAAGAATGCTAAGCATATTCCTATTAAGCTTGCTCCAAATACTACTATTTCTTTTACTCCTGTTACTATTCCAATTACAGTTAAGCAAGTTAATATTATTGTTGTAACTGATGTGCTTAATCCGTCTATTCCATCTGTTAAGTTTATTGCATTAGTTGTTGCAAGCATTACTACTATTGAAAATGGAATATACGCCCATATTGGCATTGTAACTGTTGTTTTTGCAAATGGGATTATTATATCTGTTCCTGCTCCCATTACTTTGATTAAATACACTATAAAAACTGTCGCTACTATTAGCAATCCTAACATTTTGTATCTTGGTTTAAGTCCTTCTGTATTTTTTAATACAACTTTTTTAAAGTCATCTATAAATCCTACTAATCCAAATCCTAGTACTGCTATTAATATTGGTAAGAAGTTTTTTGCCATTGATTGTGCTTCTTGAGCGTCTTTTCTAATGTAACCAAAGTAGACAACTCCTCCCATTATTACAAGAGAAATCATCATAATTATTCCGCCCATCGTTGGTGTTCCCTTCTTTTTAAGATGGGACTTTGGACCTTCTTCTCTTTCACTTTGACCTATTTTTCTTTTTCTTAATATTGGTATTATTATTAATGAAATTACAAATGCTACTGCAAAAGCTAGCAAAAGTATTTTTATATGATATTCCATTTCTTCCTCCTAATTTATATTTCTCCTTTGATTATCTTATTAACTATTTCTCTTTCATCAAAAGGATGTTTTACTCCTTTAATTTCTTGGTATGGTTCATGACCTTTTCCTGCCAAAATAATTATGTCTTTCTTGTTTGCCATTTCTATTGCATGTCTTATTGCTTCTACTCTATCTACTATACATGTATATTTGCCTTTTGTCTTTTTAATTCCTTCTTCTATCTGATTAACTATTTCTTGTGGGTCTTCATCTCTTGGATTATCAGATGTTATTATTGTATAGTCTGCAATTTTTCCTGATATTTCTCCCATTGCAGGTCTTTTTGCAGAATCTCTATTTCCCCCACAACCAAATACAGCAATTACTCTTCCTCTTGTATATGCTTTTGCTGCACTTAGAATGTTTTTCAAACTGTCTGGTGTATGAGCAAAATCTATCATTATTGTTAGTTCTTTGTCATTGTTTACAAGTTCTGATCTTCCTGGCACACGAACTTCTAGCAAAGCTTCTTTTATTGCTTCTGCTGAACATCCAAGCTTTGTTGTAACGCTTATTGCTGCCAAGCTATTATACACGCTGAATCTTCCTGGTATTCCTACCTTTACTCTTTCATTTCTATTATCTATTTTTACTTTGAAGTCCACATATGAATTTGTTATTGTTATGTCTTTTGCCAATAAATCGCATGTGTTGTCAATTCCATATGTTTTTATGTCACAGTCTGGAACTAGTCTTGGTATTCTGCTACCTTGAATATCATCTGCATTTACAAATCCTGTTTTGCACATTTTGAATAATTTTAGCTTTGAGTTAAAGTAATCTTCCATTGATGGATGCTCTTTTGGGCTTATATGGTCTTCTGACAAGTTTGTAAATACAGCCATATCAAATTGACATCCTGTAACTCTGTGTAATTTTAGGCTTTGTGAAGATACTTCCATTACCACTACTTTGCAACCTTGCTCTGCCATTTGAGCAAATTCTTTTTGTAATTCTATGCTTTCAGGAGTTGTTCTTGTATTTTCTCTTAGCATCTCGTTTCCTATGTAAGTTGCGATTGTTCCTACCAATCCTGTTTTTATTCCTTGCTTTTCTAGTATTGCTTTTATCATATATGTTGTAGTTGTTTTTCCCTTTGTTCCTGTTATTCCTACTAGTTTAAATTTACGTGATGGATTGTCGTAAAAATTGCATGCACAAATTGCCATAGCTTCTCTTATTTCTGGCACTACAATTAATGTTACATCTTCTGGTATGTTTAGGCTCTTAAAATCTGTTGTTTCATCCACAACAATAACTTTTGCACCTTTTTCTATTGCAGAAGGTATAAATTGTGTTCCATCTAAAGTAAATCCTTTAATTGCGAAAAACATGCTTCCTTCTACTACATTTCTCGAATCATTTTCTATTGTAGTTACTTCTCTGTCTATTTCTCCTTTTGCTTTGATTTTTTCTAGTCCTGCTAGTATTTGTTTTAAATTCATATTTTATCATTCCTTCCATGCCTTTAAGCTGGTAATTTTAACATATAGTAATTACTATTTTTGTCAATTTCCCTTTTATTATATAATTAAAAAATGATTTTGTATAGGGTTTTATAATTTTTTTCATAATAATTCTATTTCTTCTTTACATATTTATTATTAATTTGTTGTTTTATTCATTTTATGGATTAATTTTACAGATTTCATATTTTATGTTTACTTTTTCACTTTTCTGTGATATACTAGAATATATTAAAAATATGAAAGGAGTGCATGGTAGTGTTGAGATTTGAGCGGCTTCCCGAGCCCTTGGACCCTTTTAAGGAATACCTTGTGCTGACTCAGGAAGAGTATTCTTCTAAATTCCACTTGGTTATACTCAGTGGAGACCAGCAGAGATTCCTTGGAGAGTTTTCGCTTTCACATTTTCAGTACAAACATGACATCCTGACAGCTCTTCGAATTGCTGTCACGGACATTCTGAACAAAGCCAGCCCTCAGATAAATTTGAAACCCTCTTCGTGGTTTGTCATTTATTTTGCGGGCCACCACAATCTTTTGTGGTGTAGCAAGGACTTCGAGTCCAAGATGAAGAGGTTGTCTATGTTCGACCTCAACAATAAGGGCCTCGCATTCATGCTGGAAGGAACAAAATTCGAATAAAGCATTTCCAAGCAAACCTTTTCCCCTGCCAGATTTATTCTGACAGGGGATTTCTTTTTTTATATTTCCATTTGCTTTCCTAAGAAGTTAGCTGCTGACTGAGCTACTTTTTGCTCTACTTCTGACATCTTAGTTTTTGAATCTTTTGATAATAAAATAACACTTCCTATTGTATTTCCATCTGATATTATTGGATATATTACTTGAGAATTATATATTCTATCTTTATTTTCGTTTTGCGTAATTGGCACTGATAAATCATTGTTTTCTTTGCTTATATATTGCTCTTTGTCTTCCATTATTCTTTCTAGTTCATTACTTACTTCTTTTTCTAGCCACTCTTTTTTTGATGCTCCTGATATTGCAATAACTGTATCTTTGTCTGTTATGCAAGCTATATGTCCAGTTGTTTTGTTTAAAGTTTCAGCATATTCAGTTGCAAATTCTGAAAGTTCCCCAATAGGCGAGTATTTTTTTAAAATAACTTCACCTTCTTTGTCTGTAAAGATTTCTAGCGGATCTCCCTCTTTTATTCTTAATGTTCTTCTTATCTCCTTTGGAATAACAACTCTGCCTAAGTCATCTATTCTTCTTACTACGCCCGTTGCTTTCATCCTCTTCCTCCTCATTTTAATAAATAATTTTTATATTTTTATTATTACAAATAAGGAAAAAATTATTCATTTTTATTAAATTTTGTTTATAACATAAAAAGTACCCAATTTTCATTGGATACTTTGATTTTACTCTGATATTTTTTCTTCTTTATAGTTGTTTAGAATATTTCCCAATTCTTTAGCAAATTCTTCTATAATTACAGTTTTTATTGTTGGGCATTTTCCATCGACATAGTCTTCCATAATTCGTTTTAATTTTGTAATATTTGGAACTTCTGGTTCTATTTCTTTTTTATTATGTTTTGCTCTTTCTGCTAGCATTTCTCTTATTGATACTATGTCTTCATTGCTTGCACACGATATTCTCTGGAACATTTGGAATGGATCATAATATTTGAATATTGGAATATTGCTACATTCCTTTGCAAATTTATCATAAAATATCTCCATTTTCATTGGTATACATTTGAATATTTCGTCTGCTTTTTCTTTATACATTTTGTCTTTTAACTTAGCATTTATATCATTAAATCTGTCGATCATGTTTTTCATTTCAGGGCCAGCATCTTCTGTTGCAATTTGAGATAACTCTTCTTCTGCATTATCACAATATTCTGATGTTATTGATGCTATATTCATTCCATTTAAGAAAACACTTTCTAATGTTGTAATATCATAATCTATTAGGTGTTTTTCTATGAAATAACTAAAATATGCAAATATTTTTACCATTTCAACAGGTTTTATTTTTCCGTTTTTTACATCTTCTAAAACTTGATCTATAACAGCTGGGAATTGATCATCTGAAATTTTCCAATACTCCTCGGTTAGTAGTCTCTTATATCCTGGAAGCTTGTCTGTATCTACTGTGTTTCTAATAACTTCCATGTTGTCTTTAAATATTTTCATATCAAATATTCTTGTGCGTACATAATATTCTATAAATTTAAAGAATCTATATTCTACTTTGAAGTTGTAATAATACGTGTTATCAAATTCTTTAATGTAGAATTGTCTATTATCCATGAACACTCTTGAGGATACAAGAATTGCTCTATATTCTTCATTGCTCATTATATTTTTGAATTTGTCTTTTGTAACTTTTCCTGCTTTAATTTCAAATGATATAGCTATTGTAAATATTAGCATTGTTTGCAATATTCTGTTGTTTGTGTTTGGGTAATCTTTGTTTACCATGTCAAATATTTTTTTGAAGTCATTTAGTGCATGTTTTAGAATTCTTAAGTTTCTTGTTCCACTCTTATTAAATGTTGAAGTTATCAAATGTGAGTTTTCTCTTAAAAACCTTATTAATTCTGGATATCTCTCATATCTCATTAACAAACCATTTATTATATAAGTGAATTCTGGAGCATATTCAAAGGTCTCTCCTATAAGTTTTTCTTTGATTCGCTCATAATCGTTTGCCTTATCAAATACATATTCTATTGTATCTTGAATTCTTTGCACCATTGGCTCGTCTGTTTTTATGTTCAATTTATTTTCTTTGTCTAGCAAATATGTTGCTATAAATGTTTTCATTTCTAGGTTGCTACTTTTTAGTTTTGTAGCCAATTCTTTTTCATTACATATTATTATTGTTTTTATATGGTCATGCTCAACAAAATTATTGATATAACCTAATATATCTATAACATCAACATTTGCTCTTTCCAAGTCATCAAAGCATAACACTTTGTCTTCTGTTGAGAAAAATTCTTCATAATTAATTTTATCTCCATTTTGTGTTACTCCAAAGAAGTTTGCCATGTCAAGACCTGTTTTAGCATATTCTGGAATTACTTTCTCGCCTTTTGCACCCATATATTTTTTCAAGTTTTTGTCCATTAGCTGGGTAGTTTCTATAAATATTTTTTTGCTAATTTCTTCTAGATTTGATATTCCATATAATGACATATATATTGTAGTATATTTTTTGCCATTGATTTGCATCGTTTCTATTTTGTTTCTAATTTTGTGATTCCAAAAGTAAGTTTTTCCGCTTCCCCACTCACCATTTATCATTATTGCATAATCTGTGTAATCTGCTCTAATATAATCCAAAATGCTTTCAACTAAATCATCCATTGTTATTTCTCCTTTCGCTTTAATCTTTTGCTATTGTAAAAATACTAATTTTATTATTTCCAATTGTTTTTATTATTTTAGCACATTCATTTGCTGTTGTTCCTGTTGTAAACACATCATCAAATATTAAGATTTTCTGGTCTTGTATGTTTATTTCTTTTTTCAACTTATATGCATTCTCCAAGTTTTTCAACCTTTGAGCTTTATTTAAAGTACTCTGTGGAACTGCATTTTTCGTTTTTTCTAATATGTTTAAATATTTCAAATTTTTAATATTTTTTGATATTTCTTTTGCAATTAGTTCCGTTTGGTTGTAGCCTCTTTCTTTTTTTCTTGACTTATTTAATGGAACTGGAATTATTATATCATAAGATTTTAAAATGTCATATATTTTTTTATTATTTATTAAAATCTTTGTAAAAGTTTTATAATAATATGGTTTGTTTCTAAATTTATATTCAATGATTTGTTCTCTGATTGGTTCTTCATATTTGAACAAATATATATGTGATTCAAAATTTTTGTTCAGATACTTGTCTATTCTAGCCTTTTCGCAGTTTTGCATCTTTTTTAAACATTCTTTGCATACACTTTCTAAGCTTGTTTGTCCACAAAATGCACACACTGGCGGAAAAATTGCATTAATTATTTTTTCTAATATCTCTATTTTGAAAACTCCTTTTTGCTTTTCATTATATCTCATATTGTGCAATTTTTCAAAGAAAATCGTACTTCAAATTTCGACATAAAACTCTAGCTGTTTTTGTTTAAAGTTAAAAATAACGACAGTTTTTTTTTATAAACTGCCGCTATTATTTTTATTGTTTTTTTATTTTTGGTTTTGCTATTAATGAAGCAATGTATCCAAAGAATATTGCTGCTGCAATTCCTCCTGCTGATGCTTTTACTCCTCCTGTAAATGCTCCTAATAATCCACTCTCTTTTACCGCTTCTATGCTACCTTTTGCAAGATTTGCTCCAAATCCAGTAAGTGGAACTGTTGCTCCTGCCCCCGCAAAATCTATTAAACATTTATACACACCTAGTCCACCAAGTATTGCTCCTGTTGTTACAAATATTACTAATATTTTTGCTGGCGTTAGTTTAGTCTTATCTAATAGTATTTGACCTATTATACATATTACCCCTCCAACAACAAAACATTTCAGTATTTGCATCCAATCAATGCTCTGTATAAAACTCATAACTCTACATCTCCTAACTTTAAATTTCTATGGATATTGCGTGTGCAATTCCTGGTATTGTTTCTCCTTGTTGCATACTTGTTGAATTCATTAGTGCCCCTGTTGCAATTAATAATATTTTTTTCATTTTCTTCTCTTTTAATTGCTTATAAAAATATCCTGAAAATACTGTTGCTATACAAGCACATCCGCTTCCGCCTGAATGTGTATCTTGTTTTTGCTTATCAAACATTAATACTCCGCAATCATCATAATTTGCATTTATATTATATCCTTTTGTTTGAGCCATTTCTTGCAATATTTCTTTTCCTATATATCCCAAATCTCCTGTTATTATTGCATCATAATAGCTTGGCTTTCTGCCTGTATCTTGAAGATGCGTAACCAAAGTGTCTAATGCAGCAGGTGCCATTGCAGCTCCCATATTGTTTGCATCTTTTATTCCCATATCAACTATTTTTCCTGGTGTGATGTTTGTTATATATGGTCCATCTCCTGTGCTTGATAAAACTGCAGCCCCCGCACCCGTTACTGTCCATTGTGCTGTCGGGGTTCTCTGTGTTCCTAACTCTAGTGGAAATCTAAATTGTTTCTCCGCACTACAAAAGTGACTCGATGTAGCGCATATTACATTATTTGCTCCTCCACCTTCTAGAAATACTGAACCTAGACACATACTTTCTACAAATGTTGAACAAGCTCCAAATACTCCAAAATACGGAATGTTTGTATCTCTTAATCCAAAGTCACTTGATATACATTGATTTAATAAATCTCCTGCAAAACAATAATCTATATCTGTATTTGATAGATTTGCTCTTGCTATTGCTAGATTTACTGTTTCTTTTATTATTTTACTTTCTGCTTTTTCCCAAGATTTTTCTCCCCAGAACTCATCTTCTAAGCATTTGTCAAAATATTTTGCCATTGGTCCCTCTGCCTCTTTTGGGCCGACTATTGATGCTGTTCCTATAATAACTGGTGGAGCATCAAAACTTATTGTTTGTTTACCTATTTTTTTCAAAGTACTTCCCTCCTATTTAGAATAATGCAGCAATTATTCCTATGATTACTGATGTTGAAATTCCGAATACTAACACAGGTCCTGCTACTGTAAACATTTTTCCGCCAACGCCCATAACATATCCTTCTGATTTATATTCTATAGCTGGCGACACTATTGAGTTTGCAAATCCTGTAATTGGAACAAGTGAACCTGCTCCTGCAAATTTTCCTATTCTATTGAAAACGTTGAGTCCTGTTAATATTGCTGATATCGCAATTAGCGCGATTGAAGCAACTGTTGATGCCGATGTGTTGTCCATTCCTCTGTACATGCAGTAATCTATTATAATTTGTCCTAATACGCAAATTAATCCTCCTACCCAAAAAGCGTTAAAACAATTTTTCACTATTGGAGAATTTGGCGATTTTTTATCTACGTAGTCACTATATTGTTTTTGTGTTTGAATTTGTTCCATACTTCCCTCCTATTTTCTGTCTCTATCAATCATAAATGTTAAGTCTAAGTCCACATAGTATTCGCTTATTTTGTCTCCATTTATTTTTGCCTTTTGTTCTATAATTTTTACTCCTGTTAAATAATCCAACGTTTTAGATGCTTCGGCAATTGTTTTTACTATTGCATCCTTCCAAGATACTTTTGATGTACCTGTTATCATTAAGTGTTTTTCCATACAAAATAACCTCCATTTTTATTTGTTAAAAATATCTTTTCCTTTTTTAGATAAATTATGCAATAAAAAAAGCTAACAACCTTTTAAAGTTGTTAGCTACTATTTTTAATATTACGCTCCTATTTCGTTATATGTTAATTCAAAATTATAATTTCCATTTGAATCATCCATATAATTAAAATTTTCATAGTCTTCAAGATTGTCATAACCATCTAATGATGATTGCATCATATTAATATATGATAATATTACACTCATTATTCCACCGTCTATTCCATTTTGCACGTCTTCTAGTATTTTTTCCATTTTATTTTGATTTACTTTTTGTATTTCTTCTATTATTGCTGGCACTAGTGATTGGATTTCTTCTGTCTTTAATTTGTTGAATACTACTGCGTTGCTATCATTTAATTCTGTAACATTTACTGTTTTGAATGTTATTGAATTTTTTAGTTCTATTGCTAATTGTGTTTCTGAATTTTCTAATAATTCTATCTTATATGATTCATTTACATTACTTGATAACATGTTGTTTATGTCTAATGTTGCAATAATTGTACTGTCTCCTACATTTACGTTAGCAATATATTGGCATTCGTTGTCTGTAATTTGTTTTGTTAATTTAACATTTATTGTTTCTGTTTGTAATCCTGATTGATTATCTGAACCTACTATTGTTATATCATTTGATGGCATTGTTACTTCTGCTTTAATTGCTATTTCATCAGAATTTGTGATTGCTAAGTTGACTAATATTTTTTGGTCTCCTTCTTTTATCTCTACTGTTGCTGTGTTGTCTTCTCCAACTGATATTTGCATAGTAAACTCTGAAAAATCTGTGTCTTCAAGTTCATTAATACTGCTATCTATATCATCTTGATATTCTCTTATATTGTCTGATGTTTCTAGCATGTTTAACATCACTTGTTCACTTCTCATTTCTTTTAAAACAGTCATTAATATTGTTTTTACTTTGTCTCCGCTTAAAGAAAGAATGTATTTATTGTTTTCTCCCTTCTCTTTGCTGAAGTCTGCATCTGAAAGTTTTGCTTTAACTACTTCTAGATATTTTGTTCTTAACTCTTTTAGTTGCTCTGGTGTTAAAGTGTTTTTGTAGTTTTCTATATCTATTTTATTTGGTATTTTGTCTAAGTCTGTTATTCCAACTTTTTTTGCGAAGTCTTTTAGATTTGAATTTTCTATTGCTACATATTTGTCAACAACTTCTTTTGAGCCAAATGCGTATGTTTCATCGTTTTTTATAAGATTGAAAGAAAATTTTTGACTATTTGAGTAGTTTAGATCTATATTTTGTTCTGCCTTTTTGTTATCATGGTCGACTGCACCTTTTAGGGCTAATATTGTTTCATATTGTGGGTTGTCATTTCCTATATTTAATTTTACATTTAATTTTGTGTCATTTTCATAGTTTTGATTTTGTTTCTTTTGGTAATATGTCTTTGTGTTTCCACTTTCTAAAAATTGTCCTAATGCAGAAGTTGCTCTTCCTCCATATTTTGCAAACAATTCAGCATCTGTCTTTAACAAATCTGTACCAAAATATATATATGCTAAAGCCCCTCCTATTATTAGTAATATTACTAATGTTATGATTAATCCTTTTATCAATTTTTTATTTCCCATTTTACTTTCTCCTTATTACATTTAAAATTTCTTTTGCGTCTAATTCGCATTCGGTTTCTTTACCTGTTGCCATTTCTTTAACCTTGACTTTGCTTGTTTCTATTTCATTATCTCCTATAACAACAACATATGGAATTTCCAACTTGTCAGCGTATTTCATTTTTGCTTTTATTTTCTTGTTGTTTAGGTAAATTTCTGTATTTACTTTTAGTTTTCTTAACTCGGTTCCTAATTCTAATGGAACTGACATATTTTCTGTCATTGGAATTATTAGTATGTCTGATATAGATTTCTTGTCAGCCTTTATTATGTTCAATTCGTTTAGTTTGTAGAATAACCTTGTTAGTCCTATTGAAACACCTACTCCTGGAAGCTTTTTGTCTGTATAGTTTTCTGCTAAGTTTTCATATCTTCCTCCTGAGCAAACGCTTCCAAGTTCTCTGTAATCATTCAAAAATGTTTCATAAACTGTACCTGTGTAGTAATCAAGTCCTCTTGCTATTGTTAGGTCTATTGCAAAATTTTCTTCTGGCATTTTAAATAATCTTATATATTTAACTACTTCTTTTAATTCTTCTACACCTTTTAGATATTTTTCGTTAGATATATTTAAAGCTTCTAATTTTTGCAATATTTCGTCTGTTGAACCTTTTATTTGTATAAATTCTATTATCTTATCAGTAACTTCACTTGACACTCCTAGTTTTGAAATTTCTTCTTTTACCGCTTCTACTCCTATCTTGTCTAGCTTGTCCACGATTCTCATTATTTCAACTGAATTTTCTTCTTGTCCTAAACTTTCATATAATCCATTTAAAATTTTTCTGTTATTGATTTTTATTGTAAAATCATTGAACCCTAAATTGCTAAAAGTTGTTGCTATTACAACAGGAAGCTCTGCATCATTTATTATATCAAGTGTTTCGTCTCCAATAATGTCTATATCACATTGATAAAATTCTCTATATCTGCCTTTTTGTACTTTTTCTCCTCTGTATACTTTTCCTATTTGATATCTTCTAAATGGGAAGCTCAAATTTCCATAGTTTTTCGCTACATATTTTGCAAGTGGGACAGTTAAATCAAATCTAAGTGCTAAATTTGTGTCTCCTTTTTCAAATTTATAAATTTGTTTTGCTGTTTCTCCTCCTGTTTTTGCCAATAATACATCTGCAAGTTCTATTATTGGAGTATCTATTGGTAAAAATCCAAAAGTTCTGTATGATTCTTCTATTGCTTGTTTCATTTGGTCAAACAAAATCTGCTCATTTGGTAATAATTCCATAAATCCTGGTAATGTTCTTGGTTCTGTTTTTGCCATAATTTTTCCTCCTTTCTAATATTCTCTTGGTTTAAGTTCTAAATAAATTGGTTTTTCTTCTTTTATTAACGTAGATTTTCCATGTCCTGGATATACTATTGTTTCATCAGGTAATATCATCAATTTATTACAAATCGATTTAATTATACTCTCAAAAGAGCTTGTTGGCAAGTCTGTTCTTCCCCATGCTCCTCTAAATAGTGTATCTCCTGAAAAAAGTAGATTTTCTTCTTTACAATATAGACAACTACTTCCTTTTGTGTGTCCAGGTGTATGTATCACCTTGAACTCTAAATTGCCAATATGTATTAGGTCATCTTCATCCACTCTCGAATCCGCTTCCAACTCTATATCTCCCATATTTATGCATTCACTCAAATTTATGTTTTCATTTTTTAATCCTTCTGCATCATCTCTATATATAAGTATTTTTCCACCTTTTTTGTTTTTTATTTCTGTAATTGCTCCTATATGGTCTGCGTGACAGTGTGTTAAATAAATGTATTTTAATTTTGCCTCCAAAATATCCAACATCTCTATTATTTTATCCGCTTCTCCACCAGGATCAATTACAAGAGTTTCTTTTGTTTCTTCATCTGTTACAATATAACAATTAGTTGGTTCGCCTAAACTTGTTTCTACCTTTAGTCTTTTTAATATCATCTGTTTTACTTCCTTTTATTTATTTCTCTTTACATCATATACACTATCGATTTTTCTTAATGATTTTAGCACACTATTTAATTGAGCTATGTTATTTACTTCTATTGTAAGTTCTGTAATTACTATTCTTTCTTTTGAAACTTTTGAGTTTACGGCCATTAATGGTGCTTTTTCTGCTGTTACAGTTGAAATTATATCTGCTAATAAACCGTCTCTATCATTAGAAAACATTACAATGTCCACATTATAACTTGATGGCTCGTCTGTATACCAAGATACATCTATCATTCTGTTTTCTTCTTCAAATAAGTCTTTAACATTTTTGCAATCTTTTCTATGTACAGATACTCCTCTGCCTTTTGTTATATAACCTACTATTTCGTCTCCTGGTACCGGATTGCAACATTTTGAAAGTCTAACTAAACAGTTGTCAATTCCTTTTACTATTATACCACTTGATGAAGGTTTGTCTTCTTTTGTTTTCTTTAGTTCTTCTATTTTTTCTTCTATATTTTCTTCTTTATTAACTTTTCTATATTCCTCTAGTACTCTTGAAACAATTTTTCCTGCTGTTATTGTTCCAAATCCTACACTAGCATACATGTCGTCTAAAGAATTAAACTTATATCTGTTTACCGCTACGTCTACAAATTCTGGTTTAAATAGTTCTTGATAGCTCATTCCTATTCTCTTAACTTCTCTCTCTAGCGCATCTTTGCCTTTTGCAATATTAGCTTCTCTCTCATTTTTCTTAAACCATTGTTGTATACGAGTCTTAGCTGTACTACTTTTTATAAATTTTAGCCAATCTCTACTTGGTCCTTTTGATTTATCTGATGTAACTATTTCTACAATATCGCCATTTTTTAACTTAGTTACTATCGGCATCATTTTGCTATTGATTTTGCAACCTGTCATATGATTACCGATTTCAGCATGTATTGCATATGCAAAATCTATTGGTGTTGCCCCATTTGGGAGCACTAATATTTTTCCTTTCGGAGTAAATACATATACTTCGTCCTCAAATAATTCTGTTTTTAATGTATTTAAGAACTCCTGTGGATCTTGCATATCTTTTTGCCATTCTAGCGTTTCTCTAAGCCATGATAGTTTATCTTCCTCTACTGTTACATTTGCTTTTTTGCCACCTAAGAAACTTGCCTCTTTGTAAGCCCAATGCGCAGCGATACCATATTCTGCAATTCTATGCATATCCCAAGTTCTTATTTGAACCTCAAAAGGTGTTCCTTTTGGTCCAATTAATGTTGTATGCAATGATTGATACATATTTGGTTTTGGTACTGATATATAATCTTTAAACCTTCCGGGCATTGGATTGTATAATTCATGTACAACTCCTAGCGCAGCATAACAGTCTTTTACAGAGTTTACTATTATTCTTAATGCAAACAAATCATATATTTGGTCCAATGTTTTGTTATCCCTTTGCATTTTTCTGTATATACTGTATAAATGCTTTGCTCTTCCTGTTATTTCAGCAACTATTTTTTGCTTCTTTAGCTCCACTTTTATCTCTTGCATTATCTGGTCAATAAACTTAAGTCTTTCTTCTCTCTTTTTATCTATACCCTCTACTAATTCTCTATAATCTTCTGGATATAAATATTTAAAAGATAAATCTTCAAGCTCCCATTTTAGAGAATACATACCTAATCTATTTGCAAGTGGTGCATATAAATCCATTGTTTCTCTAGCATTTGCTATTTGTCTATCTCTTGTAAGATATTTTAATGTTCTCATATTATGAAGTCTATCTGCTAGCTTTATTAGTATTACTCTTATATCTTTACCCATTGCCAAGAACATTTTTCTGTAGTTCTCTACTTGTTGTTCTTGTTCACTTGTATAATTTAATTTGCTTAATTTGGTAACGCCATCAACCATTTCCGCAATTTCTGGCGAGAATTCTTTTGCAATATCTTCTAATGTTACATCTGTATCTTCTATAACATCATGCAAAAGCGCTGCACAAATTGTGCTATGGTCTAGTCCTAATGTTGACAAAATATATGCAACTTGTATTGGATGAATTATGTATGGCTCTCCCGACCTTCTTAATTGATCTTTATGCTTATCTTTTGCAAACTCATATGCTCTTTTTATTAATTTTAAATCTGCTCTTCTATTTGATTTTTTTACTGTTTCTAAAACTTCTTCTATTGTGTGATTTATATATTCAGACATATGTTTTCACCTCCTAATTTATACACTGTGTCTCATATCTTTTAAATTGATTTGCATTTTTTCTGTTCCGTTATAACTGTTTAGTTCTAATCCACCAATTATATCTATTTTATCTTCTATTGTATATTTATCAGCAACATTTCCCATGTTGAAGCCTATTGCATCTATATATTTATTATCATCTTTCAAAAATAATTTTAGATGTTTCCCTTCTGACAGAGCTCTAATAGACGATATTTTCAGACCACTTATTTGAAATAATGGTACTCTATTTCCTTCTCCAAAAGGTTCTAGTAAGCTTAGTTCTTCCACATCTTTAATTGATATATCTTGTAATTGTATCTTTTCATCAACTTGTATTTCTGGTACTATTTCTGAAACATTCTTGCTTTTTGCATATTCTTCTATATCATCTTTGAATTTTTGGAAGTTATTTTTTTGTATAGTTATTCCAATAGCCATACTATGACCACCAAATTGTTCTATATATCTATTACAGTTTTCTAAAGCTTCGTGCAAGTCAAAACCTGGAATGCTTCTTCCTGAACCTTTTGCTTTTTCATCTTCAAAACATAATAATATACTTGGTTTTGAATACATATCTGTTATTTTAGAAGATACTATTCCTATAACTCCGTGATGCCAATTTTCCTTTCCAAGTATTATACAAGGTGCATTTTGTTCTTCCGCATCTTCTAGCATTTTAATAGCTTCCTCTGAAATTCTTTTTTCTATCTCTTGTCTTTTTACGTTGCACTCATTTAGCTCATCTGTTAATTTTCTTGCTTGTTCTATATTATTCGTTAAAAACAAATCAAGTGCTTTTCTAGCTTGTCCCATTCGTCCACAAGCGTTCACTCTTGGCGCTATTCCAAAAGATATTGTATTAGAATCAATTTTTTTATATCCGATACTTGCTAGTAGACATCTTAATCCTACATTCTTTGTTTGTTTTACTAGTTTTATTCCTAGTTTTGCAATAGTTCTGTTTTCGTTTACTAAAGGAACTATATCTGATATTGTTCCAATACACACTATGTCCAAATATTTTAAATAAGCTTCTTCTGGAAGTCCCATCTTCATTGATAATGCTTGTATTAATTTAAATGCAACTCCAACTCCTGCAAGTTCACTAAATGGATATTTATTGTCTTTTCTTTTACAGTCAACTACTGCTATGGTGTTTGGAATTTCTGTTCCTGGTTCGTGATGATCTGTAACAACCACGTCCATATTTAGCTCTTTTGCAAATTCTACTTCTTTTCCCGCTGTAATTCCACAGTCTACTGTTATTATAAGATTTGTCTTATTTTCAGCAATACTTTTTATTGCATTTTGATTTAATCCATATCCTTCATTTATTCTATCCGGTATGTATATATCTGGCTTTACGCCTCTCTCTTCTAAAAATCTTGATAATACTGTACTACTAGTAATTCCATCAACATCATAATCTCCATATATAGTAATCTTTTCTTTATTATTGATAGCTTTTACTATTCTTTCTACTGCCTTTTCCATATCGGGCATCAAAAAAGGATCGTAAAAATCTTTTCTAGTGGGATTTAAAAATATCTCTATTTCTTTCTTATCTTTTAATCCTTTGTTTGCTATTATATTTGCCACTAATCGGCTTATATTAAATTCATTTGCTATTTTTTCAGCTATATCTGTTTGTGTATCATTTATTTTCCATTTCTTGTTCAAATTTTAACTACCTACTTTAAATAAAATTTGATAATATTCTATACCAAAACATACAAAAAAACAAGCATTTGGTTAAATTAATGCTTGTTTTATATAGATTTTATTCCTCTTCTTCTGAAGCTCTTGGTTTCATTAATGGATATAGTACTACATCTCTTATATTATCGCTATTTGTTAAGAATTGTAAGAACCTATCTATTCCAAGTCCCCAACCAGAAATTGGTGGCATACCATATTCCATAGCTCTAATATATTCTGTATCAATGCTCATAGCTTCTTCATCGCCCTCAGCTTTTAACTTGCTTTGCTCTAGCAATCTTTGTTCTTGCTCTTCTGCATCAACAAGTTCTGAGTAACCATTGATTATTTCTTGTCCATTAACTACTAATTGGAATCTATCTGTTATTTGTGGATTTTCATCATTGCTTCTTGCAAGTGGTGATAAATCTAATGGGTGTTTTGTTAAGTATGTTGGATTAATTATTTTTGGTCTACTTACTTTTTTGTATAGTGTATCGATTAGATTTCCTCTACCTAGGTTTTCTAAGTTATCTGCTTCTAGTTTAATTCCTTGTCTGTTAATCTCTGCTAAAAGTTCTTGTGCAGTAGGATATTTATCAATATCTATTCCACAATCTTTTAATATTAAATCTCTAAAAGATACTGCTGGCCATTCTCCACCAAAATCTACTTCTTGTCCACCTAATTGTAGTTTTAAATTTCCATCAAATAATTTATCTAATATATAGATAATCATTTCTCTTAAGAACTTCATATTGTCTCTATAGCACCAATATGCACTATATCCTTCTACCATCGTGAAGTCTTGTAAATGGTTTGCATCCATTCCTTCATTTCTGAAATCTCTTGCTATTTCGTATACATGTTCAAATCCACCAATTATTAATTTCTTTAATGTTAACTCTGGTGATATTCTTAAATATACATCCATATCTAGAGCATTGTGATGTGTTATAAATGGTCTTGCTGTTGCTCCTGATGCTGTGTTTTGAAGAACTGGTGTATCAACCTCTAAGAATCCGTGATTATCTAAAAACTCACGCATTAATCTTATTAATTTTGTTCTTAATATAAATCTCTTTTTAGAGTCATCATTCATTATTAAGTCTAAATGTCTTTCTCTATAAACAGCTTCTGTGTCTGTTATTCCATGGAATTTTTCTGGAAGTGGTCTGAAAGCTTTTCCTAAAAATGTATATTCATATACTTGTAAAGTTTTCTCTCCTGCTTCTGTTGTAAAAATATCACCTTTTACTCCTATAAAATCTCCTATATCTACAGTCTCATGAAGGAATTTATATGTTTCTTCTCCTAAGTCATCTCTTTTTATACATAATTGAAGATGTCCTTGTAAATCTTGTAAATCTAAGAAACTGATTTTGCCAAGTTTTCGTTTAGACATTATTCTCCCCGCAATCGAAACATTTTTTGTTCCGTCTGCTAAATTTCTTGCGTCTTTTATTGTGTGCGTTTTTTCATATCTTTCTGGTCTTACACTTATACCATGATCTTTTATTTTTTGCATTTTCTCCTTACGCACTTGCATTAATTCTTTTATGTCTGCCATGAAACATACCTCCTTTTATAAAAATTACTTTCTTATTATTACATAAAAAGCCTTGAATGTCAAGGCTTTTTGGTACTTTTATTCCTTTGTTATCCATTTTATTAAATCTAGATTTGCTGAGTCTAGTATCATATCATTTTTTGGCATTACTCTAAATGTATAACCATAATTTCCACCTGTCATTAATTCTATTGTCGCTTGATACTCATATTCTTTATTTTCATCATCTGAGTTTATTAATGTCATTGGTATTATAGAGATATTGTCAACTATTCCATCATCCATTATTTGTCCATAATAAACTTGTGCTTCAACACTATCTACCGAAATATTTGGAAGTGTAACTTTACATTTTACAGTTATTTTATTTCCTGCATCTATTGTCATATTATCAAGATTGCCTTTTTCTTGTTTTATAATTATATTTTTCCAATTTAATGTTACATTATTCTTCCATGTGTTAAATTCTCCAACAGCAGACAAGTCTGTGTAATATTTATTGTACAAATTACAAAGTGGTATGTATAGTTTAGAAACATAGTCTATCAACATTCTTGAAGTGCTGTATCTACCAGCATTTGACATTATAGAGTTTTTCATAATCTCTATCCATTTTTTTGATAGTCCGTTTGTATCTTTTGCATAATATGTTGGAATTATTTTATTTTCTAATGTTTGATAAATGCTTTCACTATCAGCATTGTCTTGTTCTTCATAAGAAGAGTACTCTGCATTTGTTCCAATTACCCATCCATTTTTTTGGTTATATCCTTCTGCCCACCATCCATCTGATATACTAAAGTTTATAACTCCATTTGCAGCAGCTTTTTGTCCACTTGTTCCAGAAGCTTCCATTGGTCTTCTTGGCGTATTTAGCCAAACATCAACACCGCTTACCAAGTGCTTAGAAAGTTCCATGTTGTAATTTTCTAGCAAGAATATCTTTCCTTTAAATTGAGGTTTCATTGATATATCATGTATGAATTTTATTAAATCTTTTCCGCCTCCATCAGAAGGATGTGCTTTTCCTGCAAATATTATCTGCATTGGTCTTTCTGCATTATTTAGAATTTGAGTTATTCTTTCTAAATCTTTAAATATCAATGTTGCTCTTTTGTAAGTTGCAAATCTTCTTGCAAATCCTATTGTTAATGCATTCGGATTAAGTTGAGAAGTTATTTTGTTTATTTCGTCATAGCGATATCCTTCTCTTTTCATTCTTGTTGTTATATTGTCTTTTACTAATTTTAAAAGTTTTACTTTTCTATCATAATGAGCATTCCACAATTCTTTATCAGGAATATCTGCTACTTTTTGCCATGTATTATCATTTTGAATATCATCTTGCCAATATGGTTTTAGATATTTATTGTATAATTTTTTAATATTTGGCGCCAACCATGTACATGTATGAACTCCATTTGTAACATATGTTATAGGTGATTCATTTGCTGCAATATTAGGCCAAACTTCTCCAAATAGTTCTCTTGAAACAGCTCCATGTAGCTTACTAACTCCGTTCTTTTTACCAGCATATTTAAGGGCTAATATTCCCATATTAAACCCAGATGTTGCTAAATCTGCGTTTGGTTTCATTCCTAATCTAAAGAAATCTTCTTTTGATATTGAATATCTCTTCCAATAATCTTTAAAATACTCTTCAACCAAATTAAGTGGGAATATATCATTTCCAGCCGGAACTGGTGTATGTGTTGTAAACACTGTCTTTGAAGACACTATCTCTCCTGCCACATCAAATGATACTTCTTTTTCTTTGATTATATTTTTCATTAGTTCTAATATTAAGAAAGCTGAATGTCCTTCATTCATGTGGTATACAGTAGGATTTAAGCCTAACACTCTAAGTAAGCTTGTTCCTGCCATTCCTAAAACTATTTCTTGTTGAATTCTTGTTTCTTGGTTACCTCCATATAGATTTGCTGTAACACTTCTATATTCTGGTATATTTGCATCTATGTCTGAATCCATTAAATATAATTTAACTCTTCCAACATTTATTTGCCATACTTTTAAATATAATTTTTTCTTAGGTAATTTTACCGACACCAACAAATCTTTTCCTTCTACATCTTTTACAGGATATACAGGTAAAGAATCCCAGTCGTTGTCTATATATTCTTCAACTTGTTGTCCATTTCCATTAATTCTCTGATGCATGAACCCTTGTTTATATAAAAGTCCTATTGCTACAAGTGGAATACCTAAATCACTTGCTGATTTTAAATGATCTCCTGACAACATTCCCAAACCGCCTGAATATATTGGAAGTATTTGGTCTAGCCCATATTCAGCCGAGAAATATGCTATCAAATCATTTTTATTCTCTGGGTAGTTTTTCTTAAACCAAGTATTTTTACTACTCATATAATCTTCAAAATTATTAACAAATTTATCATACTCTTTTAGAAATTCTGGGTCTTCTGCCATTGCTTCTAGTTTTTCTTGCGATACTAGTTTCAAAAATTTAACTGGATTTTTATTAACACTTTCCCATAGATCTATATCCATTTTCTTAAACAATTTTAAGAAATCTGTATTCCAAGCCCACCATAAATTTCCTGCTATTTCTGGTAACTTATTTATTCTCTCTGGTAATTGTGGTGTTACCGTTATTTTATTAAAAATGTACATTGACAATTCCTCCTTCGTAACTTTGCAATCTTTTCTTTCTGTTTAACATTTTCCATTATATTATCTATTAATAGAAAAAAATTTGCAAGTGTTTTTTGCAAATTTCTGAATATTTCTTTAACAAATTTCTTCCTTTTTCGCCATATTTTGTGTTATAATATTTATATAATAATTTTAGGGGGAATTTATGAAGTTTATTAGAAGATTATTGTTATTTATTCTTGTTATTATTATAATTGTCGGAAGCGTGCTTTATTTAAATGGTAACAAACTATATAAAGAAAAACTTTCAGAAATAAGTCTTGAAAATAAAGTGTCTTTTGTAAGAGAAAATTCAAATTTTATTAAGTTAAATAGCCTTCCAACTTACTATAAAGATGCTGTTGTGTCAGTTGAAGATAGAAGATTCTATTCTCACGGAACTATTGACTTTATCGCTTTAGCAAGAGCAACTTTTAGCAACATTAAGCAAAAAGATTTTAAAGAGGGTGGAAGTACCATTACTCAGCAAACAGCAAAAAATCTGTATTTAATAAAAGAAAAAGACGTTTCTAACAGAAAGGTTGCAGAATTTTTAATTGGTAGAGATTTAGAAAAAAAATACAATAAAGATGAAATCTTAGAGTTATATGTTAACACCATCTATTTTGGAGATGGATATTACGGAATTCAAGAAGCATCAAAAGGATATTTTAATAAAGATGCAAAGGATTTGACTTTATATGAAGCCACAATGCTTGCTGGTGTTCCAAATGCTCCTAGCCTTTACGCTCCAACAATCAACTTTCATTTAACTCAGAGTAGACAAAAAAAGGTTGTTTCTTCTATGGTAGAGACTGGAACATTATCTCAAGAAGAAGCTGATAAATTATATACCCAGATTGATTCATCAACTTATTCAAAATAATGTTCGACCCCTCTCAGCATTGCTGAGAGGGGTCATTTGTTTGGAGTAGCTTAGCAGTTGGCCGCCCAAACGGTAATATGGTGCTTACCGTTCTCAACCTGCACATCATAGCCCTTTTCCGTCAGGGTAGCCGCTACAAACTGCGCACAGTTGAAATCGTCAAGAGAGTTTCCGATAGAAATACCATTCCGCGGGGATACCCGCAGCTGCTTCTCGAAAGCCTTAACCAACTTGTTTGCACGCTGCAAAACGTCCTTCTTGATAACAACTTCCTCTGCCTTGAACAACATTTCGTTTGTTCCTCCTTATTATTTTTTGTCCCATTTCTTGGGATTACTATTATTATACCACAATAGTAACATAAAGTCAATTTTCCCAAGGGCCAAATCGCCCAATACCGTAGTGTTTATAGGTATTGGGCGTACTTTTATTTATATATTATATTTTTCTTTTTTGCTATATGTTGTATGTAAATATTTATGAGCAACTTTACTTCCTGGTTTTTCTAAGAATTCCTTATACAATTTTATAATAGTAGGATTTTGATGTGATTTTCTTATCGTGCTAGCTTCATCTATTGAATATAGACTGTCTGCTCTTAGCTTTCTTACATCTACTGTACTTCTAATCTTTGAGCTTTTTATAGGTTGCCCTCCACCCATTACACATCCGCCTGGGCAGGCCATTATCTCTATAAAATGATATTCTGCTTTTCCACCTTTTATTTCTTCCATAATCTGTCTTGCAGCTTTTAAACCAGATGCAACTGCAATATTTACATCTTTTCCGGCAATTGTTAATGTAGCTTTCTTTATTCCTTCCTTTCCTCTGACTTCCTCATATTCCACCTTTTCAAGATTTTTTCCTTCTAGTATATCAGATGCTGTCCTTAGAGCTGCTTCCATAACTCCTCCAGTTGTTCCAAATATAGCTCCTGCTCCTGTTGCTTCTCCCATTGGATCATCAAACTCAGAATCTTCAAGCTTATTAAATTCTATGTTTCCTTGCTTAATCATTCTTGAAAGTTCTCTTGTTGTAATAACTGCATCTACATCTCTTAGTCCGTCTACTTCCATTTCTTCTCTTGTGCACTCATACTTCTTAGCAATACAAGGCATTACAGATACTACATATATCTTTGATGGGTCAACATTAAATTTTTGAGCATAATATGATTTTATAATTGCTCCAAACATTTGATGTGGAGATTTGCAACTTGATAAATGATCTAGTAATTCTGGATAGTTCTTTTCTGCAAATCTTACCCAGCCGGGACTACAAGAAGTTATCATTGGTAGCACTGCTTTTCCATTTAGTCTATCTATAAATTCATTTGCTTCTTCCATTATCGTAAGATCTGCTCCTGTATTTGTATCAAACACTTTATCAAATCCTAATCTTCTAAGAGCAGTTATCATCTTGCCTTGTACATTTGTGCCTATTGGCATTCCAAACTCTTCTCCAAGTGCAACTCTTACAGCTGGTGCTGTTTGAACTACTGTATATACATCTGGATCTTTTAATTTTATCCATACTTTCTTTGTATCATCTTTTTCATGAAGTGCACCTGTTGGACAAGCTTCTATACATTGTCCACAAAAAGTGCAATCCACATCTGCCAAACTATGATCGCCCGCTGTTGATACACAAGCTTCGAATCCTCTATTTATACAATCTATTGCTCCTACATTTTGGATATTTTTGCAAACTCCTACACATCTTCTACACAATACACACTTATTAAAATCTCTCACTATTGCAGGAGACTTATCATCTATTTTGTGTTTTGTTCTTTCTCCTTCATATTCTACATCTAGTACATTAAACTTTATAGCTAATGCTTGTAGCTCACAATTTCCATTTCTTATACATGTCAAGCAGTCTTTGGCGTGATTAGATATTATTAGGTCAAGTACCATTTTTCTTGCCTCTAATACATCTGGTGTATGAGTATGAACTACCATTCCTTCTTCTACTTTTTGAATACAAGATGTCGCAAATCCTTTTCTACCTTCCACTTCTACTATACACATTCTGCAATCGCCAATTTCGTTAACTTTTTTTAGATAGCAAAGAGTTGGTATGTCTATGTTAGCTTGTCTTGCAGCTTCTAGTATGGTAGTACCTTCTGGAACACTTATTTCTTTATTATCAATTTTTAAATTAATCATTCTCTTTTTTCTCCTTCTTTAGCATTGAAAATTTGACATATCAACTTGTGTTGTTTGTCCTGCTCCTATTGCTTTGAACGGACATTTTTGCATACAACTTCTACACTTTATACACTTGCTCTGGTCAATTGTGTGTACTTTCCCCGGTTCGCCAGATATTGCTCCAACTGGACACACTTTTTTACAAATATCACAACCTCTACACTTTTCTGAATCTATTACAATTTTAGCTAATGCTTTACATTCCATTGCTTCACATTCGTAGGTTATTACGTGTCTTCTGTATTCTTCTTTAAAATATTTCATTGTACTTAAAACGGGATTTGGAGCTGTTTGACCAAGACCACATATTGCAGATTTTTTAATATTGAATGCTAATCTTTCTAGCTTATATAAATCTTCCTCTGTTCCGTTTCCTTCACAAATTCTTTCAAGTATTTCTAACATTCTCTTTGTTCCAATTCTACAAGGTGTACACTTTCCACAACTTTCGCTTACTGTAAAGTCTAAATAAAATCTTGCTATATTAACCATACACTTAGTATCATCCATTACAATAAGTCCACCAGAACCCATCATAGAACCAATTTGAGCTAAACTTTCATAATCAATTTTTGTATCTAAATGCTCTTTGGGAATACATCCTCCTGAAGGGCCTCCTGTTTGGGCAGCTTTGAACTCTCTACCATTTGGTATTCCTCCACCTATATCATATATAATCTCTCTCAATGTTGTTCCCATTGGAACCTCTACAAGACCTACATTGTTTACATTTCCACCAAGTGCAAACACCTTTGTACCTTTTGAAGTTTCTGTTCCTATTTTAGAATACCAATCTGCTCCATTTATAATTATCTTTGTTACATTTGCATATGTTTCAACATTATTTATTAATGTTGGCTTCCCCCATAATCCATAATGTGCTGGATATGGTGGTTTTACTCTTGGTTGACCACGTTTTCCTTCTATTGATTCAATTAACGCCGTTTCTTCTCCACAAACAAAAGCTCCCGCTCCTAGTCTTATTTCAACATCAAAGTTGAAATCTGTTCCAAATATTTTCTTTCCTAATATTCCATATTTTCTTTCTTGATCTATTGCAATTTGAAGTCTTTTTACTGCAATTGGATATTCTGCTCTTACATATATGTAACCCTTATCTGCTCCAATAGCATATCCTGCTATCGCCATAGCCTCTATTACAGAGTTTGGATCACCCTCTAGTATGCTTCTGTCCATAAAAGCTCCAGGATCCCCTTCATCAGCATTGCATATTACATATTTCTGACCATCAGGCTCTGCTTTTACAAAACTCCATTTCTTTCCTGTTGGGAAGCCAGCTCCCCCTCTACCTCTTAAGCCAGATTTACTAATTTCTTCTATTACTTCATCTCTTGTCATTGTTGTTAAAACTTTTTCCAAAGCTTTAAATCCATCAAAAGCTATATATTCATCAATGTTTTCTGGATCTATAACTCCACAATTTTTAAGAGCTATACGCATCTGCTTTTTGTAAAAAGGAAGTTCATCTAATTTTTTTACTACAGTTCCATCAATATCTTTGCAAAGTAATCTTTCAACAATTTTGCCTTCCATTATATGAGTTTTTATAATCTCTTTACAATCTTCTGGTTTTACCATTGAATAAAAAGTATCTTCTGGTCTAATTATTACAATTGGACCTTTTGAACACAAACCAAAACATCCTGTTTGTATTACTCTTACATTTTCTAGCTTTTCTTTCTTTACTATTTTTCTAAAGTTTTCTATTATTTGAGTTGATTTAGAAGATGTGCACCCTGTTCCATGACATACTAATATATGTTTTTCTTTGCACTTTGCATTTACATTAACTCTTAAATCTAGTTCTTCTCTTTTTTCTTTGCGTATTTTTTCTATATCTTCAATAGTTTTTTTCACAATTTCCTCCTTTATGGCCTACTAGCCTTTGGTTAAAATTTATTCTTTAGACATATACATATCCAAAACTTCGTCCATTTTCTTAACAGTAGCTTTTCCATATACTTCATCATTAACTGTAAATACAGGTGCTAAACCACAAGCTCCAACACATCTTGTTGTATCTAATGAAAACTTTCCGTCAGATGTTGTTTGACCTTCTTCTACTCCTAATTTCGACTTTGCTCTTTCTAATATTTCTTTGGAACCTTTTACGAAACAAGCAGTACCAAGACATACCGAAACATTGTATTTTCCTTTTGGTACTAATGTAAATCTTGAATAAAATGTTATAACTCCGTACACTTCCGCTAACGCCATATTTAAATAATTGGCTATTTCAATTTGTGCAATTTTAGGAATGTATCCATATTTTACTTGTACTTCGTTTAGTATTGGAATTAAATTGTCCTTATGTCCTTTGTACTTTTTTAAGATTTCTCCGATTTCTGTCTTTAGCTTTTCATCAACACAATTTGTGCATTTGTTCTCCTCCATACTTTCCTCCCTTATACATTTGTATTTTGTGTTTATATCTTCTTTTAAGTTTATTATCTTTTTTGATGCAATATAACTGCAAATTGATTATACCAAAATCGACATTTTTATACAATGTTTTTAAGAAGTTTTTTATTTTATCCAAAGTAAAAAGTAATACAACACTTGTCGTATTACTTTTTAGTATTTTTATATTATTTTACTCTACCCATCTTCCCATATTTATTTCTTCAGCATATACTTTATTATCTTTTATGATTATTATCAGTTGGTTAGTGTTCGCGATAGGGCTATCAGCTTTTCCTAATTTATTTAGGTAATCTTTAATTTTATTACTATGCAAAGAATCATATGTTTCAGAATGTTGTATTGTCTTCGTTATATCTATTATTTCATTATTATATCTTATATATGCTTTTTCGAACGTTGTTGCTATATTAGTATCTGTGCTTTGCAATAATATAGGTGAATATTCATTTTCCTTTACTATTTTATACATACTATCTGCAGTAGTTCCAATGTTGTTTACTTCCACTTTTTTAGTATATATTTTTCTTGTTACCAAATCCTGTATTTTAAATGTATATGTTCCATTTTCTGTGACTATATATTCATCAGATATTTCGTTAACTGGATTTGTTACAGTGTATCCTTCTATCATATTAGCATCTTCATTATAGTAGAATCCAAATAGTGCTCCCCTCAGATTGTTGTCTAGTCCCCCTTTGTTTAACATTGTCGTCCAGAAAGCATCTTCGGTCGCCTCTGAAAGCATTTGTAGTTTTTTTGCCCAATCTAATGCTTCTTGAAATGTCTTGCAATTAGCCTCTGGCTCTTGTAGATTTATATCCTGTATATAAGCAACTCTAATTATTTCTTTCTTTTGTTCTTCATTTAGTGAATTTATAAAATTATTAAGTTCTTCTTCGTTTGTGATTGTTGTCATTCCTTCCACAGAATCTACTGTTAATATAACTGCTCTTGATTTTTCTGTGGCTGGTGTTTTGCTGATGTTTATTG